>JAEEGL010496882.1_pt1 | contig 14845 bp, 11 predicted proteins | sample 9134231 | NCBI WGS metagenome assembly JAEEGL01 (sample SAMN16246548, study PRJNA631951) | gut metagenome | biome: gut microbiome; feature: rumen; material: fiber-attached | host: Bos | place: Iran: Karaj | collected 2018-10 | reverse complement strand
CTTCCGGCAGGTACAGAACCGCCAGCCCGCCGACCTCCGCGGTCCGCACGTCCGCATGATACCGCTCCGCAAGCCCGTTCGCCGTCGTTTCGTCCACGCCGTAGAGAATCATGCTCTGCGGATCGTACAGTCCCTCGTTGACATTCAGCTCTTCCTGCTTCTCTCCGACGATCTCGTCCAGCGTCTTCTTCGGCTCCGTCCTGTCCTCGCCGGACAGACGCGCAGCCTGCGGTTCGGGCGCCTCCGGCTGTTTCAGAGGCTGCACCGGCTGCACGGCCTGCATCTCAACCGTATCCGCACCGATCGGTTCCCGCGGCGTCACGGAAACAACCGTATCCGCTCCAGCTGCGACCTGCTCCGTTTGATTCGTATTGTCCGGACGCGTCAACACGTTCGCTCCGATGACAGCCCCCACCGTCAGCATAGCGGCAATGCACACCGCCAGCCCGATTTTCCAAGCCTTCTTCATTCTTTCTCCCCCGTTCCGCTCTGTATCCAGCGCCAACCATTTGTTCACAATTTCTTAATAATTTATTATAGCATTTCGTATGCCATTAATCAAGATTCATCCTGCAAATCACTGAAAACAAACATGTGAATGGTAACGCAATTGCCTGAGAGAAAACTAAAGATCGAGGGCTGTTTGAGCCTGAGGCTCTGCATCCGGTGCGCGGTTCCTCTTTCAAACTCTCTGTATGAGGTGTCCAGCTCAACGGGCGGAACGTTGTGCGAAGGAGCCTCATGGAGAGTTTTTCTTTTGCAAAACAAAAAACCTCGGAGCCGTTAACTGGCTCCAAGGTTCTTCGATTTCTCTCGCTTTCAAACGATATCTTGACATAGTCAGATGTCGATTTTGTGTTTTAAAGAACGTGGACAGCCGACTCTTGACCAGAGCCGGCTGTCGTAATCTTCATTCGTATGACAACTTTCTAACGTGACGATTCATCATTTAGTTCTTGCGCTCAGTACGTTCGACCAGCCGCCGTAGTAGGTCATTTTCTCAAACTCGTGATAGGAGCGCACCCGCACATAGTAGGTCGTGTAGGATTTCAGGCTCTTGATCGTCGTCTGATACGTCTTGGCGTCGGTGATCTTCACCGTTTTAACGTTCTTCGTGAACGCCGCATCCGTCGCAATCTGTACCTGGTAGCCGGTGAAGTTCGAGCTGCCCGCCCACTTGACCGTCAGCTGCTTCGAGCCGCCGGTTACGGACTTGAGAACGCGCGTGGTGATGCGAACCGTCGTCTTCAGAGGTCCGACTTCGCCGAGGTTGAAGTTGCCGGACGGCTCGTTCACGTTGCCGCCGATCTGTGCGCCGGAAACCGGGTCGGTGCGTCGCGCAAAGTACGCCTTGACGCCGTACTGATAGCGCGTACCCGCGTAGACCTTATGAGCCGCATCAACGCCGTCGATATAGGTCGTGTCGGTCGTGTTGTTCCACCGTGCGAACGTCGTCCAGCCGTTGGTGGTACTGCTCCATGCTCTGCGATAGATCACGTAGCCCGCAGCGCCTTCGACCGGTGCCCAGGTGACCTTGATGCCCTCGTCGACGTTCTCGACGGTCGTTTCCGTCGTCGCCGGCAGATAGATCTTGAAGCTGGCCTGACAGGTGCCCGCGAGTCCGTTCTTAAACGTGACGATCACATAGCCGGTACCGGCTTTCGTGTTCTCTCTGTACTCGTAATCGTAGTTCGCGGGATCGATTGTATCGCCGTTCTCGTCCTTGACCGTAAAGCGCGGCGTGTGTGCCGTACCGTCATACATGACATACGCGGTCGTGCCCTTGAACTGCACGTCGTTCCTGTTCCATTCGACCGTGCCGTTGACCTGCGGAACCGGCGTAGGCGTAGGCGTCGGCGTCGGGGTCGGGGTGGGCGTCGGCGTCGGCGTCGGGGTCGGGGTGGGCGTCGCAGTCGGCGTCGGTGTCGGCGTAGGCGTCGGTCTTGGTGTAGGCGTGGGTGTCGGCGTCGGCGTGGGCGTCGGCGTCGGCGTCGGCGGCGGGGGCGGGGTGGGCGGCGGCGTCGGGGTCGGCGTAGGCTTGGGCGTCGGGGTGCGCGTGCGCGTCGGCGTCGGCGTCGGCGTCGGCGTCGGTGTGGGCGTCGGCGTCGGTGTGGGCGTAGGCGTGGGCGTAGGCGTGGGCGTCGGGGTCGGCGTCGGTGTCGGCGTCGGGGTCGGCGTCGGAGTCGGTGTGGGCGTTGGCGTCGGTGTCGGCGTCGGCGTCGGTGTGGGCGTAGGCGTGGGCGTAGGCGTGGGCGTCGGGGTCGGCGTCGGGGTCGGCGTTGGAGTCGGATCCTTCGGTATCCATAGCGGATCATCGGCAGTCAGACACTGAAATTCGACGTTGTTCTGAAATTCTGCATCTTGTATCAAAGAATTTTCATAGGCTTTCCAAGTGTCTTCATAATCGTTCAGATAGTAAATGGTCGCATGCTCAACAAGATCATAAGGATATTTCAAAGCGAATCCGATGATATCGGATGCCAAACCATACACGTCGGTATTTGAGGCCGGTACATCTCCACGATAAAACACCTGCTTCAGGTTTCTGGCATCAGAAAATGCAGCCGAGCCAAGCACTTTGAACGAGCTCGGGAAATAGCAGGTTTCCAGCGTATCGCATTGACTGAAGCATTGTGTTCCAATGTAAAGCAATCCCTCCGGAAAGCAAATGGATGCCAAAGCATGACAATTCTCAAACGCTCTGTATTCAATGGACAAATAATCATTCAAGTCTTTGAACGATACTCTTTTCAGGTATTGGCATTCACTGAATCCGTTATGTCTTATGACAGAAATACTCGATCCGAACTGCAGGTATTCGATATTGCACTCCTTGAAAGCTCTTGCCTGTATCTCTGTCACAGAATCGGGGATAATCAGTTCTTTGAATTGCTTTGCTTGAATAAACGCCGCTTCGCCGATTATGACCGCAGTCTCTTTGATCTGAACGCTCATATGGTTGATCGGGCAATCCAGTAGAATCGTGCCGTCCTTGTTGTACAGAATACCGTCGTAGGTCGAATACTCGGAATTGCTTTCATCCAACGCAATGTCAGCAAATCCGTGCAGTGCCAAGTGTCCGATGTGCTGCATATCCGCAGAAATGCAAACCGTATTCCGGATACCTTCGCCGCCCAACCAAAAAGCTTCGTCTCCGATGGAAACCAGTGAGATTGGCATCATATTTTCTTGCTCATAACCGTTCGTACGGAACGATCCTGTGCAAAGACAGTCCTTAAACGCTCTGTCGCCGATCTTCTTCAAAGAAGTGGGGAATTGAATATTATTGATTCGTTTTCCGCAAAACGTTTCGTCCGCTATTTCATAAACACCTTCCGGAATGTCATAATCCGGATAATTTCCGGAGTCATCACTATTCCCGTAAAAGCCAAGCAGAACGGTTCGGTCCCTATTGTATAAAGCGATACCATCTCCATAGAAATACGGGTTGTTTTCGTCAACGGACAAAGCGATTTCTCTGTAATAATTATTCGGATATCTTTGAAAAGCCGATCCGGCAATCTCACTGACCGTAACCGGAATAAAGATTGATGCAAGCTTGTTGCATCGTCCGAAGGCAAACGCGCCGATGCTTTGCAGACCGCTGTGCAATGTCACGGTTTCCAATTCCTCGCACGCATAGAACGCATATTCTTCGATTGAAAGGATGTTGGAGGGGATTTCAACGTTCTTCAATTGAAAGCATTCTGAAAACGCGCGAACACTGATGCTTTGGATGGTCGCGGGAAGGCTGACTTCACGGATATTCTCCAATAAAAACGCGCCTTCTCCGATGCTCAAAAGACCGTCCGGAAGCGTCACTGTTTCCAGAAAAGCAGCGTGAAATGCATAATCTCCAATCGATATGACAGATGACGGTACAACCAACGTTGTTAAACCGGAACACTCTGAAAACGCATGTGCTCCGATATCGCGGAGTCCTTCATTCAGTGTGAGTTCTCGGATTCCTTTGCAGCCATTGAATGCATTTGCCTCAACGGAGACTACATTTTGCGGAAAAATCAACTCGGTGATGTTTTCACAGTTTTGAAACGCTTCAAATCCAATGGTTTTTAAGCTTTCGGGAAGCTGAACCGATTCGAGATTACTATAGTTTAAAAACGCCCCGTTTCCGATTCGTGTGATACCTTCTCCGATCATAACCCGTTTGACCTCATTCACAATCTCAGAGCCGCAAACGGTTTCCCATTCCGTAGAGTACTTCCAAGAAGAATCCGCCGGATTGACATAATCGAGCATTCTTCCTTCTCCCGAAAACGTAAGCGTACCATCGGAATAGCTCCATGTAATGTCAGATGACTCTCCCTGCGCGATGGTCAGGTCCCCCTCGCTGAAGTTTGCGCGTGTTTGAGCGTCATACGTATAATGGATTTGAAATACCAACAATGAGAAACAATAGCCGTCGATGCTTCCACTGTCATAACTTGCAAGGAAAAGCTGCCTTGGTGCGCCTATGGCACCGTCGTCGCAGTTCGTGATATCGACAAGATAGTTTTTTCCGTCCTCCATGCGGACGATGTTCCACATATGCGCTTCTTCATCCATCATGCCGGTAACGGTGATGCTGCGGATCAGATCGCTTTGGAAGGACGATAGATCACAAAGATACTGGAACGCTTTGGCATAGCCCTCGCAGACGACTTTTGTGTTCGGATCGCCGTCAAAGGCCCAGATAAGCTGCCAAGGGTTGCCGTAGGGCGTGCTCGGATCGAGCGCGTCGTAGTTGTAGGACGTCAGATCGCAGATTTCAAACAGATACGCTTCCAGCTTTTCATAATCGGACAGCGCGGCATAACGGTCGACAATGCCCTGCGCGGTCTGCACCGCCGTTTCGACCGACTGTCCGAAGGTAGTGTTGACCTCGTAATCGCCCGCGCTGTATTCCTGCGCGACACTGAAATAAAAGAGTAGTTCGCCTGTCTCGGAGTCTTGATACCAACAGCCTGTCGTTTTATCGTACCAATAGAGTTCATACGGAAAGTCCGCCAAAAGTGCGTTATTAACCAACGATAGATCGAAATCTTCGAGATTCAGCCCCTCGAGCGGTATCGGGAAGATCGTGGAGGAACGCGTGCCGTTTGCAACCTCAGTAATCTGCGCGGCAAGCGCATCGTAGACAGCGCGATTAGTGCCCTCTAGACGATCACCCGCCGCATTCTTGCGCACATCGGGTTCCGGATAGAGGCGATTCTCGACGTACTTTGCAAACGCATCGTTCCATGGCATTTCTGGCTGTTCCGATTCGCTGGCAATATCAATACCAACAGAAGCCGGCTGCCCCGGTTGAGCCGAAGCTCCTTCGTTATCCGGCAATTCTATCGATTGTCCGCAAGAAGGTTCCGGTGAAGCGGTCAAAGGTTCATCCTCCGCCTGTGCGAAACACGGCGCAATGTTTAGCATCAACGCAAGGCACAGGACGGTTGCAAGCAAAAGCGACAGAATACGTTTCATATTTTCCCCAATATCGACGGATAGAATGATATATTGTTATTATAGCATTTCCATTCGGTTAGTTCAACCGATTTATGTTCTTTATGAAGGGATAATATCAGTTTTTCGTTATTTCAGAATATTGCTTAAAGATGATATTTCAAACTAAGAGCAACACTGAGAGAAAAGATCAAATTAACCGGTTTCTTAAAGCCGAGAACTGGATCTGGTGTTGATCAACGGTTCTATCCCAAATTCTGTGTAAACGCCTTATTGGCGTAAAACAGGGCGAAAAGTGTAGTTGCGGGTGGCGGTTCTGTCCCTCATTCCTACATTATATGCTGTGTGGTAATCCTCGTCGTAGATCGTTTGGAGCAGCTGTTCCAGCTCTTTCTCTGAAAGACCCGCATATAAATAGCCTGAAGCTGCCCGTGCGACAGCCAAAATTTTGCTCAAGTCGCCGTACCCTTCTTTGAGAAGATACCTGAGCGCTCTTTCAGGAGCGATCGGTGCTTGGTAGTCTATGGTCATTTTCACCTCTCTTGGTCGTATGATCTTCTGGATTCCCGCTGTTTGGAGTAATTCTCCAGCAGCCGGATGATGGTTTGTTCGATCTCCTTACCGGTCGTGCCGGCAGGAAAGTACTTTTCGACGGTATTGCGCCGGAAGGTGATGGTTTCATACATCGGTTTCTCCACGGTCATGACCGTTTCAATGGCACTGTCGTCAATCTTGTCGATCTGTGCCAGCCGATGTAACTTCTGAGCTTGAGACAGCGATGGTGATATCTGATCCCGGTCCATGATCTCCTGAACGATTTCCTGGTCGGCTTCATCCAGATACGAAACCTCGACTGCTGGGTTGAATGCCAACCGACCATCGTCAACGGCTTCCTGTAAAGCGGGAATCAAGTTAGTCAGACGGATATAGCGATGCACTGTATTACGACTATCGCCAGCTTCTTCGCCTATCAAATCTAAGGTCTGCTTTCGATCGGACTTCATCCCAACTTGGGATGAAGTTAAATCGGATCGTGCACCTTGTCGTTTTAACGCTTCAAGCTTCATTTTGTAAGCCTTAGCTTTTTCACTCGGAAGCAGCTTTTCTCTTTGCTTGAGGTTACTGTCAACCATGAGGATGATCGCTGTATCGTCGTCCAGATCACGGATCGTCGCGCAGATCGTTTCGATTCCTGCAATTCGGCAGGCCTACACGCGGTTATGCCCTGATATGATTTCATATCCGTCACCGTCTTTAGCGGGGCGGACCAGGATGGGCGTGATCACGCCGTGTTCCTGAACGCTTTCGACCATTTCAGCCATCTTGTCTTCCGTATATAAGCGAAAGGGATGATCCTTGAAGGAGTGGAGATCGTCGACAGGAAGGTTCGTCAGTCCGTTTTCAGCAGGTGCCGGCTTTTCCTGTACTGTAGGCTCAAAAAGGTTATCGAGCGGTTTGAATGGCACGAAGCTCGCGCTGGACCGTTTGGTCCTGTCGGCCATTCTCGATCACCTGCTGCGTCAGTTTCTCATAGGTAGCAGCAACCTTTCCCTTACGGTCGAATTCAAAGATGCTCTTACCCCTGGCGTTGCTTTCCGACATTCGGATCGAAGTCGGGATCTCGGTTTCGAATACCCTGAACACATCGCCGTAAGCATTCCGAAGCTGTGACACCAGTTCTTTCGTGAAGTTTGGCCGGTTATCCATCATGGTCACCAACACGCCTTCTATGGAAAGGGAGGGGTTCATCTTCTTCCGGATCTTGCTGAAGGTATCGTAGAACATCTGAATTCCTGCCATGGAGAAGTACTGCGGCTGCGTCGGTATCAGTACGCTGTCCGCTGCAACCAGAGCGTTTACGGTCAGAACACTGAGAGACGGAGCGCAATCAATTAGGATGTAGTCGTAATTCAATCGAACTTCATCAACGTATTGCTTCAACACAACTTCTCTTCCGTACTCATTGATCAGTGAGATTTCAAGACCGGAAAGCTGGACGTTCGCAGGCATGAGGTCGATTCCCTCTGCCGTAGTCAGAATCCCTTCCGTGGGATCGATATCATCTTCCTTTACTGCTTTGTGCAGCACATTGGAGATCGTGTAATCCATGTCATCCGGATTCTGATATCCGAGTGCCATAGTCAGATTCGCCTGGGAGTCGAGATCGATCAGAAGAACGTCATAGCCCCTTCGTACAAGCCCAGCCCCCAGGTTGACGGTGGTGGAGGTTTTCCCGACACCGCCTTTTTGATTCGCGATTGCGATTACTTTTGTCATTGGGTTACCTCGTTGTATTGTAGGAGATGTTCTTACCATCTCGGGCCGTCGTCCTCACGCATGTTCTCTCGAACCCCCGCATCCCGCCGGGCCGCCCAATGCTGTGAAGCGTTCAAGGCGGAAGTATCATTCTGGTGTTACCCGAGATTGGCTATTCGGTTGTCAAGGTGGAGGGCTTATTGATTTTTGCCCCTCACCTATAACGGCAACGTTAGAAGCCATTTTTCACGGTCTCCAAAATAATATATTTTTTTACTTGGGATAAACGGAAGCGTTAAGGGGGGTCAGTTATCCTTTGAACAGCTTATTCAGTCCATGGTTCATTACTCTTATGAGGTATTTATACAGACTCTCAATCATTCTTGAGATTGCTTGTTCTTAGGATAGGTTCAGCTATTGACCATATTGATTTCCAGGCAATTTTAGAGTAAAAGCATCTTCTTTACCCAAAGATGTCGGTGATAAACGACACCTTATAACGGATAGAACATTGTATCTTTATAAATTGAGAGGAGTATGCTATAATAAAAACTAATGATCAATAAAAACACGCTATCCGACGCAAGAGAGGTGAGTTTTTTGACAAGATATAGCACATGCATGAAAAAGGCTATTGCGCTCTTTCTTGTGCTTTGCTTTCTCGCTGGTTGTTTTATTGGATGCGATATCAGTAGCAAGCATCTTGAAATGACTTATGAGGAGAATAGCAATGAAGGAATAACAAACTGGGAAGATGTTGAGAATAATGAAATCACAACATGGGATGATGCACAGATAGTTTTATGGGATGATGTCGATGACTATTCAGATTGGGTGTATTCTGAGATATTGTTCTCGGGCATCACAGATGAGATGCCTATTATTGAAACCAGAGTCTTAGATTATCAGAGTAATGGGAAATACTTTGATGGGGAAAAGATTTACGAGATGGTGGGAGATCAGTTCGATCTGAATTCATTTATCTCAAACTATGCAACAGGCACAGGCGTGATACTTATTTGTGTCGTAATGGCTGTAATCACAAAAAATGGGTCTAAACTCGTTGCATGCTTTTTCGCGGGGGCAAGAGATGCCTCTGTTTCTCTTGCAAAAACCGGATTAATATTTGGCGGCGCTACTGAAGCAGTTGTCGCTGCGATTCAAAGTAATGGTGATATAGAAGATACTTTCTATGGCATGCTGGAAGGCTCTTCTGAAGGATATAAATGGGGTGCAATATATGGCGCGGTAACGGGGGGCTTCAGTAGTAAATACTGTTTTGTTGAAAACACTTTAGTCAAGACAAGAAAAGGGTTAGTTCCAATCTGTGAAATCCAAGTGGGGGATTTAGTTTATTCTTTTGATGAAATGACCGACCAATGTATTTATCAACCTGTAACTCAGGTGATAAAAAACAGTACGGACGAAACCTATATTGTGACGACAGAACACGATGCCATCGAGTGCACAGGCACTCACCCGTTTTTAACAAGAACCGGTTGGGTACCTGCGTCAGAACTCTCAAATGGAGATCAATTGCTTGCAGCAAGTGGTTATTCTGTTGCCGTTCAAGGCGTTGAAAAAATCCTTTACGAAAAACCTGTGCCGACTTACAATCTGTGCGTGGCATACAGTCATTCGTTTGCGGTGGGTAATGGAGAACTAATAGTTCATAACAGGTGTAAACCTAATGAAAAATACGCTAATAAAACCTACTATTTCAAGGAAGGAACCCCGCAGGCAAAGAAATATCCGAAAGGAGTTCCCTTCGACAGTGAAGGATACATGGTAACGGATGACTATAAAATTATCAGAGTAACATTTGACCCGCCATCAATAAAAGCACGTGCAGAAGGACGGTGTTTAGTAGGAAATTGTAGTACGGATTTTGCTATGGCAAACAAGAAAGCCGGTTTATCATCGATACCACCAGGCACCACTTGGCACCATGAAAAAGACATGGTAACTATGACTCTTCTTAATCAAGATCTCCATTCTGTTGCTTTTGGCGGTGTTGCACATGCTGGTGGAGAATCTTTACTCAGGGAATTCTGGGCGGCTTTATCCTCAACGGCTATTCCATAAAGAGGTGGATCATGAGAATACGAGAAGATACTGAATCATTATTTCAACAAGACAAGTCATATGTATTGGATTATCTTAAGAGCCGTGGAGTAGTGAATCGCGAACTCAAGAAGACCATCCAAGAGTACCCCTTTGGTCTTATTGACGAGGCTGAGTTTGATATCAACGGAGAGAAATACAGCATTACTCATTTTCTTGGTTGCTCTCAAACGATGGGTTATGATATTCGAAAGGTAAACGAGGCATTAGGAACTGCGGACATTGAAATCGTAGTATTTGCGCTAGTATTAGGTGATGACGCTCTATGCTATGATTTAAGAACCAAAGAAGTATTCTTATGGCTAATACAGACGAATGGCGGGGAAAGAATTTTTGTATCAAATAATCTCACAAAGTTTTTAAAATCAGTTACCAAACAACAAGGAGGGACAAGCAAGTGAAGGCAACAACGAAGAGAATACTGACAGCAGTAATTGTGGCTTTACTATCTATCACCCTAGTAGGCTGTGATTGGATGAAAGAGACAGGCGAAAAGATCTCGGATGGTTGGGATAGTTTTACCAATGATACCTCCTTTGGAAGAACAATATCCGGAGGATTCAAAGAGTCCCAAATTACATTTCAGGCAACGACTCGCTTCCTGTACAGTGTGGACGGAGGTGTATCATGGTCTGAAACCGTTCAGGAAATACCTGTGAATGCGACTTATTATCTCGCCGTCGAAATGCAAATATCACAATCAGAAGAAACAAAGGATGAGAAAGTTGTTGTTGCAACAATTACCATCCCATCTACCACAGTACTTGATTGTTACCTAGACGATCATCCCGGAGTAAGTATTACCGGAAAAACTGATGCCGTGACGAATAGTGTTTCTTATGATTTCAATGTTGTGGCGGGAACTAGTCCCAGTAAATTCCGTGTTGTGTTTGAGTGCATGCCTTTACAGGAAGGCCGCACAAGAGTTGAAGTGGTGTACGATGATCAGGTCAACCCGAGCTGGGACGCCACCGGAACCATAAAGTATGTTCCGGCAAAGCCTGAGGAGGACAATAACTGATGAAGAAGAAACGCAATCAATGCTATCTTCTCCTAGGAACTGTTATCATGCTCATTTTGGCATGTGTCTGCAGCTTTGTGTTCACCAAGGACAACATTAAGCAAGCAGAATACAAACATGAGTTTGAAAGCATCTATACGGACACTTCAATTGATTTCATTATTCCTGGGCCATCGTACTCACAAATAGAAGAAATAGAACGGAGTGGCAACAACGGTATTGCTTGTGTTACCCCGTATTATGAAACGACAACGGCTGTTACAATTAACGGTGATTCAGTTAATGGAACCACACTTTTGTTTCCGTTCGCTCTAAAAATGAACTGCACTCCATATGGCCCTGCCAGGATTATCAGCGGAGAGAAGCAGCCAAAAGACGGTGAGGCTATTATTGATAAAGCGTATGCGCAAAAACATGGAGCTAAAATTGGCGATCATGTAAGTATCAGCATTGGGGAAGAGGATTACAAGTTTACGGTCAAAGCCGTATCAGAAACAAACACCTACTATAAAGATGGAACGATTGCGCTAATCCTCTCGGCTGCGGATGAACAACTGCTTCAAGCTGCAGGAATCCGATACAGCGCAGCTTATGTTAGTGCTTCGGATATCTCTGCATGCGAAACATATTTGTATTCGGACTATAAACCATTATCTAGACTTAAGGATAAAGATGCATTTGACAATGAAGAAATCTACGAGCAGCATCTTCGTAATTTCAATGCGGCAGACTGGTCAAAAGAAATAACGAACTGCCAGAAGAATTATGCTCAGATAAGCGTTAAATACGATAACGTTGCGACTTCAATTTGGCGGAACTGGGTTATTATGGCGGTCATTGTAATTCTGACCATTGTTATCTTTAACTCCCTTCTTCTTTCGAATCGTGGCATCAAGGTGTTCATGAGGAACCTTCTGGTCAAAAAAAGTGAAACCAAGCAGTCGATTAAGTCTTTTTATAGCTCTGGTATTATTGCAAATTGCGTGATCTTTTGTGTGGTTGATATCGCTTTGTTTGTTGTTATATGTGTTAGCTCTCAAAACTCAGTTACAACAAAACAGATCCTCAATTGTATAATCCCGTGTTCTGCAGCGATAATAGCTTCAATGCTAATGGTGTTAGTATCTAACGGGTATATAAAACGACACTATATAGTGAAAACGGTGAAGCAGAAAGATTCTACTGAAAAAATCGAAGTTGAAGTCATCTAACATGAGAATGTATGCTAAGGGATATTTGCAAAGGATTGTACCATTAATAGTTGCCGTCTGTGTAACTTTAATGTCGGCACTGCTTTGCTTTATTCTGTTTGGCAAGCGTCTCGACAAGATTTCTGGTCAGCTTAACAGCTATCGTTCTTCGGATTATTCAACAATATATGTGCTTAATTACGGCACAGGACTGAACAATGAGTGTGTTTTTCCGGATACTGATTACCAGTTTTATCTTGACAAGGATAAGAAAAAGCGCATTGCCGTAACAAGCGTGATGATGGAGAAAGATGCGAATTACTCTTTGAGTTATCTTTCCTCGTTTTCTGACTTGGATAATGGAGAGATGGCTATTTCCCATAATGTTGCCGAAAAATACCAGATTTCAACCGGAACCATCATCTTTGCGGAGGCATCATATACCGTTGATATGATTCCTTTCCGTATAGTCAAAGAGTTCAATACTGAATTTGATTTTGCGCGCCCAAACACGGATAATGACATAGGGGTTGTGTTCCTTGGTTTTGATGAAAGATATGTTGAAAGCATTTCTTCCGACCGAGTTCTGTATTCACATGGATCTCAGGCAGAGGCATTATCCTCTTTTCCCCAAGTGATCAAAAACGTGATCAATAAGACAGATCAGCAATCTTATGTAACTAATCAAGCTTTGGCAGCACTAATCATTCTTACTCTTTTCACTGTTGCTGCGATAGTGACCTGTCATATATTGTTTTACTCAGATTCCGTTCGATTGTTACGTCGTTGCTACTTAAAAGGTATGCCACGTCACATGGTTCAGACCATTCCCTTCGTTGAGAAAATAGTATTATCACTTATTCCTTGCGCGATTATTCAACTGATAATAACGTTAAGCATACCAAGCAGTTCAGTTATGATGGCATATCGAATAATACCGGTTTTGCTGTGGGGAGTGTATAGCTTACTTTCGTTCGGAGTTGATGTTGTAAAAGGAAGGGCAAAATAGTATGGAAATAATGTCTGTAAAGGAATTAAATCTATCGATTGAAGGAAAAGAACTGATTAAGGATGGTTCATTTTCTGTTAGTTCTGGTGATGTTGTTCTTCTAACCGGACCTAACGGATGCGGGAAGTCAACCATTATCAAAGTCTTGCTAGGGGCGGCTTTCGATTATAAAGATCTCGATTATTCGAACTCCACAGTATTGTATAGACAATCTCATAGCATTCTTTCGAGTGAAAAAGAAAATGTTTTCTTTCGGAATAACATTGTTTATGTTTCTCAAGAGGATGAATTTGAATCCGATAGTGTTTTGGATTGTTTTATTAACTCGATTATTGGATTTGTTGATAATAACCAAGAACGCTATGTGTTTGACTTCATAATGCAATTTGAAATCCAGGGATGCTTCTATCCTGCCGCTGAAAAAACACACCTGACGAGAAAAGCGATTAGGCTTCTTAAAGATCTTGGAATAAAACCTAATCAAGCTACAATTGAAGAAGTCAAAGCTGCATCTTACTTAACAATGAGTATTAAGCGAATGAGTGGCGGGCAAAAAAAGTTGACGAACATTTTTTCAAACCTCATTAGATATGCGAATTGTGACTTAATCATACTTGATGAGCCGTTGAATAATCTGGACTATAGAAATGTGCGAGCATTCTCCAATATTCTTACAAAGATATACAGAATAAAACCAGACTTAGCCATTATCCTCGTAACACATTGTCGATCGATTCCGATCATAAGAAGAATTATCGAGATTGATCCCGTTCAGAAAAAACTGCTTGATGGGCCAGCTTATCATTGCAATACATGCTTTGGGCAAATAGACGAGAATGGGCTATACGTATAAAAGTGTCAGATCGGAATGATGGAAAAAGGACAATAATGCTCTATTTGTTCAATGAGTTTTTTAAAAAATGTAGTAAAATGTAGTAAATCGCCTCTTTTTGACAAAGAAACAGCCAATCTGAAAATGTATGCTGTCCAAACTTATACATTCCAACAGTAGGCATTATTCCCAGCATGTAGTAAAAGAAAACAAGAAAAGAGAGACATAATAATCCCCGAAAACGTAGTGTTTTCGGGGATTATGGCGTCTCCGGCGGGATTCGAACCCACGACCTATCGCTTAGGAGCGGGCGACTAAAGCGTGATAATAAGTATATATAGTCGGGAAATGCCCTAATTTAGGGCTTTTTTCGTAAAACTAAAGTGAAAATAAGTATATATGTAGTGCAACATTCTAATAAAAATGTGGTAAAATGTTGCACTTTTTGGTTTCACTTTAGTTGTATGACGAATAGTCTTTTCTCATGTGTAGTCGTTTATAAGCAACAATACCTAATTAATACATGAGAATCTCAAAATTGCGTCATTAATAATACTTGGTTATGTGTTATCATATGATAAACGTATTTTCACTTAATCCTCTGGTGTTATATGTTGTTTGTAACTTGTGAATGTGAGGATAGCCTGATCTTCCTTGTATTTTGTCAGATGGGTATAGATGGAAAGTGTCACCTCGATATCCTCATGGCCGAGGAAGCGCTGTGCTGATTTTACATCGACGCCCGCATCAAACAGCATAGTCGCATAGGTGTGTCTGAGCATGTGTGCAGTGATCGTACACCGGATCGTTTTCGTCGATCATTTTCGCAGCATTCAGAGGCATAACCACTTGATTTCCGATCATTTTCATTGTACAATTAACCTGCTTTCTGTGTGGTTTTTGTGGTAAATTAATTATACATGAAAGCAGCAAACCGGGCCGCTTCGTATCGGCATCCTGCG
>JAEEGL010092379.1_pt1 | contig 14845 bp, 11 predicted proteins | sample 9134231 | NCBI WGS metagenome assembly JAEEGL01 (sample SAMN16246548, study PRJNA631951) | gut metagenome | biome: gut microbiome; feature: rumen; material: fiber-attached | host: Bos | place: Iran: Karaj | collected 2018-10 | reverse complement strand
GGAAGTGATTGTTCTCACAGAACTCACCGAACGGGATGAGTATCTCACCGCAGTCGGTGATCTCGGCGATGTTTGGCCTTACCGCTTTCGCTTCCTCAGCGGTGTTGCATTGTACAAGATCCCCGTTCTTCAGAAGGACGGTGGGACCTTCAAGTTCATCACAGGGGGTGACGACGCATGCCTTCCCCGGTCTCTCGATCTGGAGCTGGGTCCCCAGTGCGGGGAATTCGTCCAGGATGTACATGCTTGCGGGGGAGTATGCCAATGATGCGAGTCCGCAGGTCCTTCCCCTTCCGTACCTCAGCCTGAACGCACCGACCCTTGACGGATGTCCGAAGATGGGACGGCCTGCGACAAGATCCTTGAGATATTTGTCGGCGGGCTTGACGGTCCTGACCTCCTCCTCCTTGTTGGTGGCGACGTTCTTTCCGGCCAGGTATTCATCCATGAATTCCCAGCCCGTGATCTTCAGTTTGTCGACGTGCTTCTTGATCTTGGCAGCCTTGAGGCATAGACCTTCGGCAATGACCAGACACGCACCTCCCCTGACCTGGTTGGTCTCGATCCTGGGGAGGTCCCTGAATCCCGAGATCTCCATCCTTTCGGTACCTTCTCCGTCGATACAGATCGGACATTTCCTGACGATGAGCTGTATCTCGTTCGTGGTAGGGGTATATTGGAGATGCTGGCACTGTTTGTACAGCGGGATCTCCTCGATGAACCTGTCGACCTCCTGCTCGGTCGGGATGTACTTCCCGATACCGATGGCCTGTCTGACGACATCGGCGATGAGTACGCTCATTGCCTGTGCGGTACCTCCCGCGGCACGGATGGGTCCTGCGAACATCAGATCGATGTATTCGCTGCCGTCCGCATTCGTCTTGATCTTGGTATCCGCAACACCTTCCAGCGGTGCGACGAGGATACCTTCCGTGAGCACGGCCAATCCGACCCTTATCGCCCTGTCGACCGCCAGTTCCTTCTTCTCGGCCGGTCTCTGTGCGACGAGTTTCGCGATCTCCAGGGAAACGATCTCCCTGTTGCCGTATTCTTCGGTGAGTCTTCTGATATCGTCGGCGACCTCGCCGACGTTGTAATCTGCAAGTAGTTTCTCGACACGGGATGCCAGATCCTCGGCCTGAGGGATCTCGACCCTGGTCTCGGGGTCCATCCCTTTCTGTCTGGCCTCCTCTGCGATGGCGTAGCAGCGCTGGTTCTCTTCCATGAGCGATGAGAAGTATTCTCCCATCTCTTCGCTGAAGGCAACCTTACGCGCAGGCATCAGTAATCCTCTTCGTCTTCGAATCTGATCTTCCTGAGTTCCTTGAGGATCATCTCGTGAAGATCTTCCATGTTGCTTCCTGTCTCTGCCGAGAAGTTGATGTTGTCGCTTTCCCTGACCAGGATGTCATTCTTGCTCTCAGCGACTATTATCGGGACACCCTCGAATCCTTTCCTGACGGAATCGAGGAGTGCTTCCTGCTTCTCCATGGAATATCCGCACGTCTCGGATGGATCCAGAATGAAGAGGATCACATGCGTGAGATATCTGAGTGCGAGGATCGCCTGTTTCTCGATGTCGTTGCGGTCCTTCAGCTCCCTGTCGAGCAGACCGGGCGTATCGATTATCTGGAATTTCCTCCAGTCGTCCTCGATGTGTCCGACCACGATACCCTTGGTCGTGAACGGATAGGGTGCGATCTCCGGTGCGGCGGTGCTCAGGTAGGTCACGAGCTTGCTCTTCCCCACGTTGGGGAATCCTGCCACGACGACGGTCGCGACCTTCGAGTCGATGGAGGGCAGCGACCTGAACTTGTTCTTGCATTCCTGCAGGAACAGAAGGTCCTTCCCCACCTGGTTGATGACGGACGACAGTCTTCCGTAGAAGCTGCTTCTGACCGAATCGATGACCGAACCGTCCTTGGAACGCCTGACGTTCCTGAGGGATTCCGTCTTGAGCCTCTCGACCTTGTTGGCCGCCCAGTTCATCGCGCCGAGCGATTTCTTGTACTGGTCGATCCCGATGACGAGGTCCACGAGTTCGGGGAAGAAATCATCCTCCTTGTCGATCCTCGGGAACTTGTCCACATATCCGGTGAACGTGTCCTTCACGATGTCGCCGGATGCGGTGATCTTCGCCAACGTGGTCTTCTTCTTCGTGTCAAGGGCATTGGTGCCGTTCACGGTGATCTTGGCTGCCCTGTGGAATGCCTTATCTTTCAGTTCGTCTGCGGAAAGAACCGTGGGTATTCTGTAGGACTTCGCTGCCATGCTGAATCCTTATACCCTTTTAGGGTAAATATTTAGGGGGGAGGACAAGGCCTCCCCGACAGCCCCACTTTTGTATGATTTTTAACATCTGGATCATATCATCTCCCACATGCGTGTTCATTTGTTTTTGCCGAGTTCCACCTTGACGAGCCACAGGTCGCAGAGCTTGTCCTTGTCGCTCCTGAGGCCCTTGGGTAGTTTGCTCGGATCGATCTCCTCTGCGACTATTCCGAGGACTGCCTTCCAGTCCCCGTCCTCTCCCCAGATGATGTTGGAGAGGCCTGTGATATTCACGCCCGCCCTGAATCCGACCGTGATCTCCTTCGATTCCAGCGAAGCGAGCAGCTTCGGGGTGCTGATGGATGCGTACACGGTGGTGGTCAGGTACGTGTTCTGGCATACCAATTCCACAGGGTCGTTGCATTTCGGTTCCCTCACGACGTCCTGCAGGAGGTTGATCTGCTTCAGCAGCCAATAGATCCCTTCTCTCACCAGATCGGAGTTCATCTCGAACGCAACTTTGAGGCCGTAATGCTGTGTCTCGGCATAATCAGTGAGCTCCATGCTGATGAACACCGATGCCGAGACGATCATGTCGGCAATCTTGTCGATGACATTCCTGACGAACAGTTCGAGGGTGCGCTGGAGGAACTTCTCGACGTCCTCGATGCTCTTCAGGTGGTTCCCCATTTCCTCGAATGCCCTGTCGGCGGCCTTGAGAAGGCAGTCTATGAGGAATTCCTTAGCGATGACGTTGGTCTTGAGGATGTTCCCGTTGGAGCCGCCCGGGGTCCCCTTCGCGAATATCCAGGTTGTCGAACCGTCCGCTTTCCTCTGCCAGGTTCTCTCATCGTTGTAGGAGTCCTTCTTCCAGGGTGTGGAATCCAGCTTCTCGCCTTCGGGGCTGTACAGCGAGATGGATTCTCCGCTGTGGGTGCCGCTCTTCGAGTTGTTCAGGGACTGTTTCTGGAAGTAGACGATCTTCTTCTCCATCGCACCGATGCTCATTCCGGTGATGACGAATGCCTTGGATTCGCTGCTCTCGGGGGCCAGCATGTATCCGCTGAGATTGATCGTCCTCGGGGATGCGTTGTAGAGTTCCACCCATTCCGTCCCGTTGTCGCTGCCGGCAGGATTGCTCTCGAATTCATTGATGATGAGTCCTGTCGCCAACGGAAGATTGTATTTCAGTTCGATGCCCATGTCGAAGCTTCCCTTGAAACCCGGGACCGGAAGCGGTATGTTCGATACAGCTTCCTTCACGCCGGGTATGTCGCTGAGCTTCATCTCGAACTCGCTGTAGAGTTCCTTGTAGGGGAAACACGCGTCGATGCCCACGTCCCTGATGTTCCCTGTGATACTGACGAGTTTGGAACCGAACTTCATCTTCGGATCGAAGACGATATCGAGGGCGCAGTCATCGTTCTCGATCCCTCCTCCGCCTCTGATCATGAATCCTTCCTTGTCGCTCTTCTTCACGTCGATGAACGCTGAGAACTTGGTTCCGCTCAGCTCTCCTTCCAGAGTGAGTTTGACTATGTTCTTGGTGGTCTTCAGTGCGGTAGCGAGTCTCAGTTCCACCGTGAGGGTGAGGCCGAAGAACGTGAAAACGAATTTCTGTGTGGAGGCACCGATGTCGAAACCGAAGCCGAATCCCCCCATGTTCTCCAGCAGCCAGCAGATGTTCGACGCAATCCATTCATCGATCAGTTCCGCCAGCTTCTCCAGCGGACCGATCACTGCTGAGTAGATCCTGTCGATGATCTCGGTGGCATAGGAATTGATCTCCATGGCGGCCTCCGAGAATATGCCGAAGATGTCCTTGATCTTGTTGTACACATTCTTAAGGGGTTCCAGAAGAGGTTCCAATCTTTCGAGCAGGGCCTTGTACGCATCCTTGAATATGTTGGTGCTGGCACTGTATGATGCACCCGTAAGGGACCAGGCACTGACGCAAGGGATCTCCAAGTTCATATCGATGTCCAATGTTCCCCTGAATGCGGAATCGATCCTTCCGAGGGATCTGTCCACGCCGGACATCGAATGCGCAAGGTATCCGACCTCGCCCTTGATCCTGACATCGAACAATGAGACATAGGCCGCACTCTTATCGTTCCTCGAGCTGACGGAATGATAGTTGCCGCCGTTCTTCGTGGGATCCACGATCTGGATGTCCAGATTGTACGAGTCGATTATGTCGGTGTACTCTTCGCGAACGTTCCCGTTACCATCATACAGCGAGTAGCGGTCCAGCATCTCCAGTTCGATGAGGCCGTAGTCGCTATTCATCCTCATGTACTCCTTTATCTCGGAGATCATGTCCCTGGCTGTGTCCCTGACAGCATCCCTCACGTAGTTCTGTCTTAGCACCATCTTGCCGGAGTTGATGACCAGTTCCTTCAGGACCGACGAACCCTGGTTCTTCGGGCTGTTCATCACCGAATCGTAGAGCGTGTAGACCTCGTCCACCTTCGTATGGTATGCGCTCATTATCGAGGTCAGTTCGGGATAGTCGGCATTTTTCACCCTGTCGATCAGGGCATATACGAGATCTTCGTGCATGACGACCGTCTTATCACTGTAGATGACATCCCTGACGATCTGTGCCTTCATCTTCTCCATCTCAAATCCTTCGTTGAAGATGGAGCCCCTGTTCTCGACCATGGTCCTGTAAATCGATGCCAGCAGCATATCCGTGACCTTGTCGTTCCTAAGTGACGATTCCATGCTGTACGACAGGGAATTCAGGTTCTTCGAAAGGCAGGAATCGACAGCATCCATGAATGAGTCTATGAAGGAGGTCTGGTCGAACTCATCGGCCCTGACCGTGATCACTCCGTAGTTGGACACCATGCCGGAACAGATGGTCTGGATCGTACCTCTGACGTAATCCTCGATCGCATTCCTGTTGCGGTTGTAATCCACCACATAGTTCTTCCACCCGTCCCATGAGATTATGTCCGTTCCCGGGAGTTCGACGGTCATCCAGAACCCGCCGTACTCGTGTGTGGCATCCCTTCCTCTGTCAGTGTAATGCATCGTGTTCTTCCCGATGTAGATGTCCTTCTCGCCTCTCATGACGTATCTGTACTGATCCTCGCTGTATCCGCAGGACTCCATGACATCCTTGATGTAGGCGCATGCATGGTTCCTGTTGTTTTCCTGGTTCCCGGTGAAGAAGCTGACGACGTTGTTGATGAATTCCTTGGCCACATCCAGGATCTTGTCCACGATCTCGACGATCTCGTCAGCACCGAGGTAATCTATCCAGTCGAAGACCAGTCTGTCCACTATGGAGAGGAGCGCCTGCGAGAGGATGGAACCGACGTCGATCTCGTAATAACCGTTCTTCAGAACCATCCTCTCTGCGATGTCCAGGTACCTGTGGCTGGTGAGACTGTGATCGTTTTCGCTGTTGCAGCGGAAGCACAGGGTCTCCACTGCCGTCAGGGCATTCCTGAATGCCTTGCTGACATCTTCTTTGGTGATGATGTCTACTGTGCCCATGCCTCCGGACACGGACCTGAGTCCGTATCCGTTGATGATTTTGTACTGTGCCAGAGATGATAATTGATAGGTGACGAGCTGTGTGAGCATTGACGATCCGCCCTCCGATGAGAGTTCGAATCTGGTCGCACAGTCGACGATGAACGGGAGCCCGGATGTGCCGTCCGCCGTGATTTTCAGGGTCTTGACCGCATGTCCCGCATCCCCTGTGAATTCCGCCCTGACCGTCCCCTGTGCCCTCAGGTAGGATACCACGGACCTGTCGGTCACGGCATTGTCCGCAGAGGCCCTTGCGGATTGGAGGTCGAGGATGAAGCTCTGTTCCTCCACCGTGACGGTGATGCCGTCATCGCTGCGTGGGAATTCTTTGGAGAACCATTCCTCCAGGGACGAATCGAATCTCTTCGTCCTATCCGTCAGGGTCCCGCCGTCCCTGTCGGTGCTGATCTCGTATATTATCCTGCCCACCCCCTCCCTGATGAAGTCCTCCGTACGGGAAACAGAATCATCCAGACTGTTCAGTTCGTTCCTGATGCCGTCAGTCTGTTCCCTGCTGTCGCCGAGATTCGCATAGATGGCGCAGAAGGCGGATGAAACCAGAAGCAGTGCCACCGCTATCAGGGCGAACGGCATATTGCCACCCTTTGATCTTCTCAGTTCCTTTGCATTGCGTATTGTCATGGGGAACGAGTCGCCGTCAGCGGTTATTAAGGCGGGAATTACAGTTAACGGGTTAACCTGAAAATATGTGCTGACAGTATCAATTTACATACGTTCTTGCCACTAATCTTATAATGTTTTAAAGACTGAGGAATGACGATAAGTGGTTACAATGCCTGGAACTACACAAGAATACGACAATGCGAGAGGCCTTCCTAAGGTCACAAGATCAATCTGTCCTGAATGCGGAAAGATTATCGACGCAGAGTATTACGAGAAGGACGGGAAGGTCTACGCAAAGAAGACCTGTCCTGAGCACGGTGAATTCGACAACGTCATCTGGTCGGACGTCAAGAAATACCTCGAGGTCGAGGATTATGCGGTCGACGGTATCGGACTCGTCAACCCCGATGACAAGGTCGCTGAGGATTCCGGCGACAACGTGTCGATCATGATCGACAATCAGAAGATCAGGATGCACACATGCACCGCTCTGGCCAACATCGATCTGACCAACAGGTGCAACATGACCTGCCCCATCTGCTTCGCAGATGCCAACCACGCGGGATACGTCTACGAACCCTCGTACGACGAGGTCATCGCAATGCTCCAGATGCTCAGGGACGAGAAGCCCATCAAGTGCACCGCGGTCCAGTTCTCCGGAGGAGAGCCCACCGTCTACCCCAGGTTCTTCGATGTCATCAAGGCAGCGAAGGAGATGGGATTCGCACAGGTCCAGGTCGCATCCAACGGTATCGAGTTCTCCAAGAGTGTGGAGTTCTGCCAGAAGGCCGCCGATGCAGGTCTTAACACCATCTACCTCTCATTCGACGGAATCTCGGACGACGTCTATATCCAGGCAAGGAACAGGAAGATGTTCCACATCAAACTGAAGGTTCTCGAGAACCTCAGACAGCTGGAACACCCCCCGTCAGTGGTGCTCGTCCCCACCGTCGTCAAGGGAATGAACGATTCGCAGCTCGGAAAGATCCTCGATTTCGCATTCGAGAATTCCGACATCATCCGCGGAGTGAACTTCCAGCCGGTCGCATTCACCGGAAGGATCACACGCGAGGAACTGGAGAAGGGAAGGTTCACCCTGACAGACCTCGTCAAGGGTCTCGGGGAACAGACCGGTTACACCGTCGACAGCGACTGGTACCCTGTGCCTGTCGTTGCACCCATCTCGAAGTTCGCATCCATCATCATGGGCAAGAACATGGTCACGTTCTCAACGCACCCGCACTGCGGTCTTGCGACATACCTCTTCAAGGATGACAAGGGCAACGTGACGCCCATCCCCAGGTTCGTCGACGTGAAGAGATTCATGACAGGCATCAACGAACTTGCGGACAAGGCAGCGAAATCCAGATTCAAGAAGCTCTATCTCCTCAAGGCAGCAAGGCTCATGAGTAGCTGCATCGACGAGAGCAAGATGCCCGAGGGAATGACCAAGAAGACGCTCGTCGGTGTTCTCAAGAACGTCATGAGCGACAAGTCCAAGAAGACGCTCGCCGCCTTCTCATGGAAGATGATGTTCGTAGGAGGAATGCACTTCCAGGACTCGTACAACTATGATATCTCCAGGGTCGAGCGCTGTGCCATCCACTACGCGACACCCGATCTTCGCGTCATCCCGTTCTGTGCATACAACGGCGGACCCGAATACCGCAACGAGATCGAGAAGAAGTTCTCGGTCCCGCTGGCAGAGTGGAAGGAGAAGCACAAGGAAGAAGCGAAGCTTCTGGAGCAGGCACTCATCGTGCCCGAGGACCAGAGGCCCGACTCCGAATGAGGTGTCAACATGAAGGTGAACTATAGCAAATGCCTCCACTGCGGTGGATGCGCTGGGTCATGCCCTATGAACGCCATATACCTGAACGATTACATCTTGGAATTCAGCGATGCATGCAACAAGTGCGGCAGATGCATCAAGATCTGCCCGGTCGGTGCACTTTCCAAGGAGGACTGAAGATGGTCACGAAATACGAGTGCGACGTCGTAGTTGTCGGAGCAGGTCCCGGAGGAAGCATGGCCGCAAGGTATGCAGCCGAGGGAGGCGCGAAGACCATCCTGATCGAGAAGAAGGCAGAGATCGGTGCACCGCTCAGGTGTGCCGAGGGTGTCTCGAAGAAATGGCTCTCGGAACTCGGCATCGAGGCCGACCCGTCATGGGCACGTGCGGATATGGCAGGTGCCATCATCAGGTCGCCTTCAGGAATCACATTCCAGCTGGACGAGAGCAAGGCAGGCGCCGAGGTAGGATATGTGCTGGAGAGGCACATCTTCGACAAGCGTCTTGCAGAGGAGGCCGCACTGAAGGGCGCCAAGATCCTGATGCGTACCGGATGCACCGGCGTCATCAAGGACAAGAACGGCAAGCTCATCGGTATCAAGGCAAGGTCCATGGGAGAGGACATTGAGATCTACGCCAAGTGCATCATCGCCGCCGACGGTTACGAATCGCAGGTCGGCAGGTGGGCAGGCATCGACACCTCGCTCAAGCTCCAGGACATCGACACCTGCATCCAGTACAGGATGACCAACATCAAGTTCGAGTCCAATTTCTGCGAGTTCGTCATAGGATCGGCAGCACCCGGAGGATACATCTGGATCTTCCCCAAGAGCGACACCACCGCCAGCGTCGGTATCGGTGTCATGGCGAGCAAGTGCAAGCACGGAGCGGATCCCAAGTACTACCTGGACAAGTTCATCGAGACCGACCCCCGCTTCAAGGACGGTCAGATCCTGGAGATCGTCGGAGGAATGGTTTCGACCATCCCCGGACTCGAGGAGACCGTGGCCGACAACATCATGATCGTCGGTGACGCGGCAAGGATCATCGATCCCATCACCGGCGGAGGCATCGCGCACGCATGCAGGTCCGGAAAGTATGCCGGTACCGTCGCCGCAGACTGCCTGAAGAAGGGCGACTTCTCCAAGAAGGCACTGATGGCGTACGAGAAGATGTGGCGCGACAGGATGGAGGACAAGCTCTACAGGAACTGGATGGCCAAGGAGAAGTTCGCGACCCTCGATGACAAGACCCTCGATGAGCTGATCAAGCTGATCAAGGATTCGGACATCGGAGAGGTGAACGTCTACAACCTCCTCAAGGTCGTCAAGGAGAAGTTCCCCCAGGTCGTCGAAGGATTCGAGGACCTGATCTGAGAACGATATTAGATCGGGGGCAACCCCGATCATTTTTCATTCAACCGTCACGCCGGGGACACCGGTCTCGACGATGAACGGCAGTCCGCCGTGAAGGATGATGGTGTTGCAGACCTTCTCAGGTTCGTCGGTGAGGGCGATCATGCTACCTCCTCCGCCTGAGCCGGTGAGCTTGGCGCCGTAGGAATATTTCAGCGATGCGTTCACCAGTTTGTTCAGCTCGTTGCACGAGACGCCCAGGATGGACAGGAGCTTGTGGTCCTGGGTCATGATGCTGCCCAGTTCCTCCACGTTGCCGCGGGACATTGCATCGACACCGTCCAGTGTGATCTTCCCTATCTCATCGACGATGTCGGATGCGAACCTGTTGTGTTCCTTGTACTTCCTGACCTTCTCGACGAGCGGTCCGGTGCGTGCTCTCACACCCGTGTATCCCACGACGAACGTCATCTTAGGTACCGCGACCTCGGAGATCCTCCAGCCGTTATCACCCTTGGATACCGACCATATCTCCTTCCCTACGGATTCGGAGCAGTTGATCGCGATCCCCTTGCCGAATGTACAGCATGATGCATCCAGAGGGCTTGCTCTGCCCTGTGCCTCATATTCCGCGTTGAATGCTTCGTCGGCGATCACGCGCCTGTCCCCCTCCTCTCCCTTCATCGCCTTGATGGCCGCCGAAAGGGATGACGACAGGGCGGCGGAAGAACCCAGTCCGGAACTGGACGGGAGACCGCTCTCCGTCGAGATGGCTACACCGTTGATCTTGTTCGCCCTGAGTATGTATCCGATATGGGGGTGGATGTTCGTGTCAAGCGTCATGCCGTTGAGCGTGTTGACAGAATTCCTTCTGACGGAGCATCTGAATCTCCTGTTGATGGCCAGGGCCACGGCTGGTTTGCCGTAGACTACAGAGTGTTCTCCGAGAAGGATGAACTTTCCCGGGGACGAGGCCGTGAAGGTGTCATTCTGTGACATCAATCGTTCAACCCATATTTCTTCATCATTTCGATTATGGCATCGCTGGCACTTCTCATGTCGAGCTGAGGCTGTCCGATCGACCACCAGTGGTCCTCGATGGCTTCGAGTGCCCTAGCGAAGTCGTCATCGGTATCGTAATCCTCCCTCTTGACGATGGATATGGCCTTCCTCTCCTCCTCGATGAGGTCGCAGTCGTACTTCTTGTTGACCAGCGAGAGTGCGATGGTGTTGTCCAGAGCGAAGGACAGTTCCACGGCGAGATCGTCCGGGACACATCCCATCATCAGGTCCATGACGTTGTTGACGATCATCATGAACGTCATCTCCTTCTTCGCCTCTTCGGAACCCTTCATCTTAGCCAGGTTCTCCTGGAGGTCCGCATACCAGAGATCCTTCAGGGCCTGTGCCCTGTTGTGGTTCTTGGTAAAGAGCTGCTTTTCGAGGTCCATGGGCTCTTCGAAGACCTGTTCCACGAGTCCTGTGTCGGGATCGATCTCCAATTTGGATTCGGGCTGTTTTCCGAAGATCTCATCGATCGATTGGTTGTCATCATTGTTCTTGACTTTCTTCTTGGCCATGGTATCACTCATCTGCGCGAGACGCGCTTAGCTGTTTCGCTGAGTATGTCCATTCCCTTGTTTATCTTTGTCTCATCCGCTGCATAGGAGAACCTGAGATGCTTCTCGCCGTAGGGTCCGAATGCGGAACCGGGAGTACAAATCAGTCCTGCTTTGATGAGTTCCATCGCGAAATCCGCCGAGGGGATGTCGTAATCATACGACGGGAAGGCGTAGAACGCACCCTTCGGAGGGATGATGTTCATGCCGTCGATCTCGTTGATCCTCTTGACGATCAGGTCCCTCCTCTTCTTGAACACCGCTCTGGCATCCTTGAGGTAGGAGTCGATGTCAGGCATTGCATTGAGTATCCCGTACATGGCAGGCATGTTCGGGCTGGCGCACACGTGGTACTGCATCTTGATGAGGTCGTCCATGATCTTCTCGTCGGAGATTACGAATCCCATCCTCCAGCCTGTTACGGCCATCATCTTGGAGAATCCGCCGACCACCACAGCCTTGTCGAGCTGCGAGAGGAACGAGACGTGCTTCCCTTCGTATACGAACGAATCGTAGACCTCATCGGCCATGATCGTGATGTTCCTGTCCGCGGCGATGTCGCAGAGTGCCTTGAACGACTCTTCGGTCAGAGTACCGCCGGTGGGGTTGCAGGGGTTGTTGATCACAAGCATCGCGGTGTTCTTGGTTATCTTCGACTGTATGTCATCGATATCTGGCTGGAAGTCGCCGTCGGTGAGTTTGTAATAGACATCCTTCCCTCCTGCAAGGACGGCGTGAGGGCCGTAGATGACGAAACCAGGGCTGGGCACGAGGACCTCGTCCCCCGGGTCTATCATCGCCTGGGTGACCTCAAGCAGTGCCGACGATCCGCTGGGGGTGATCATGACGTTCTTCCCTTCGACGGGTGCGTATCTGCTGTAATGCTTGGCGACGGCCTCTCTGAGAGGCATGATGCCGGCGGTCGGGCCGTATTTGTTCAGCCCTTTCTTCGATGCTTCGCACATGCCTTCGATGGCCGCTGCCGGAGGCGAGAGGTCGGGCTCGCCCAGTCCCAGATTGATACTGTCCGGGCTGGCCAAATCGAACATCTTCCTGATACCCGACATGGGTATCGAATTGAGTCTGTTGGCAATCTTCATGCCCGTGAATATCATTAACAGTATTTACCGTATCGTCCTGGCACAGATTTTGCATATTTAAATGGATAAATGCAATTTTAGCGTTGATAAATGAATAAATTATTTAAGCTATCTAAATCAATTGTTTTACCATGGCTCGGGACCAGATGGGGATATTGGCGGCATCGGTCGTAGGTTTCGCCGTATTGATCATCGGTTCGATGGGTTACATGGGCGTATTCGGGATGAACGAGATCGTCTCAATCGTGCTCATGGTCGTCGGTATAACGGCGGTCATCGGTTCGATGCTGGTGATGATGATCAAGGGGAGACCGGCGGAGCGCCAAGAGGAGGAATAGAAATGGGATTCATTGAGAAGCTGAAGAACGCTTTCAAGAAGAAGAACAACGGCGAGAAGGCTGCAGCACCTGCAGGAAAAGCCGCTGCACCTGCAAAGCAGGCCGCCGCATCAAGGACAGCTCAGATCACTGCCGACGGAAAGGTCGGAGATGCTCTGAAGTTCGCAGCAGGCAAGATCGATGCAAAGGTCGAGGCAGGAATGTCCGAGAAGACCGCAGACATCTTCATGGGCGGACTCTTGGCAATCCAGGCGGACACTGCATCGGATGATGACGCAAAGCTCATTGCAATCAGTCAGGTAATCGGCGGAATCATTAACGCATAAACAATTTACCTTTTTACTCCGTGCTCCCTTCCCGGGAGCACGGAAGGTGGTATCATGGCCAACATGAACATGGATCTGATCTATCGTTTCTTCGACGCTGTCAACATGCACAGGTGGAACGATCATATGCGCCCCTTGGATCTGACTGAGGTGGACAAGCAGTCGCATAAGGCGGCGATAGCATGGGTGCTCGGGAAATACGAGGAATCGGAGAACGGCACCAGGCTCGACTGGCATCGCCTTATCGAACATTCCATGTTCTCATTCCTCAAGAGGACGGTCCTTACCGATCTCAAGCCCCAGCTCCTTCACAGGATGGAGGAGGAGAGGTTCGACGAGGTCAACGATTACGTGCTCGACGACATCAGGACGGGGATCCCCAATCTGGAACCGACGTTCATGAAACGTTTCGAGGATTATCTCAGGGGGCCGCAGGACAGTCTGGAGGACGAGATCGTCTCCGCGGCGCATTACATGGCCACGAACTGGGAGTTCAACATCCTGTACGATATGAACAAGAGGTCGTTCGGCATCGAACAGACCAAGGCGACACTGTCGATGGAACTCGGCCGTTACACCCATCTGCTGGGGGTGAAGAGACTGATCGAGACACAGTCCATGACATTCGTCGATCTCATCGGACAGCTGAGATTCCAGCAGAGATGGACGAGGATCCCGAGGATGCCTCAGACCACGGTCCTGGGTCATTCGCTCATGGTGGCGATAATGACATACCTTCACGATCTCGACGAGGGCGTGGACGAGCGTCAGATCTACAATGATTATTACACCGCACTGTTCCACGATCTCCCGGAGGTGCTGACTAAGGATGTCATCACGCCGGTGAAGGTTAACGTGCACGGCCTCGTGGACATCCTGGATGAATATGAGCACGAGCTGATGAACAGCAAGATCATGCCTCTGATCCCGGAGTCATGGCACGAGGAGTTCAGGTTCCTGACGTTCGAACCGTTCGCCGACAAGGACGATCCGAAGTTCGGCAGAGTCAACGGAAAGTGCATCAAGCTCTGTGACGTGATGGGTGCATACCTGGAGGCGAACGTTTCGAGGCGCATAGGCATACATTCCATGAAACTGAAACAGGGCGAGGATGCCATGCGCGAGAGACTGGAACGCGAAGGCGGACCGATAAACGCATCCGAACTGATGAAAAGATTCGATGAGATGGAAATATGAGATGACGGCCCGGAGGCCGTCAGAAGGAATCAGTTTCCGATTATCTCCTGTCCGCGCATGTAAGGCCTGAGGACCTTGGGCACGGTGACCGTTCCGTCCTTGTTCTGGTAGTTCTCAAGGATCGCGACGATCGTCCTGGGGAGAGCGAGTCCGGATCCGTTCAGCGTGTGGACGAATTCGCTCTTCAGGTGGGGTTCGGGGCGGTATTTGATCTTTGCCCTGCGGGCCTGGAAGTCGGTGAAGTTGGAGCATGACGATGCCTCAAGCCACGCGTCCTTTCCGGGTGCGTAGAGTTCGAGATCATAGCACTTGGAGCACGAGAAGCTCATGTCACCGGTGCACAGGAGCAGCACCCTGTAGGGGAGCTCCAGTCCGTTGATTATGTCCTCTGCGTTCTTCCTGAGTTCCTCGAGCCTTGCGTAGGAATTCTCGGGGAGCACGAAGTTGACCATCTCGGTCTTCCTGAATTCGTGGACACGGATGATTCCCTTTGTGTCTGCGTGCTTGCCCACCTCTCTCCTGTAGGATGTGAGGTTCGCAGTGTAATAAATGGGAAGCTGGCTCTTCTCAAGGATCTCGTTCTGGAGAAGGTTGGTGATGGGGACCTCAGCAGTGGGGTTGAGGTACATGTCGTCCCTCTCGAGGTAGTACATGTCGTCCTTGAGGTTGGGGTACTG
>JAEEGL017142577.1_pt1 | contig 14846 bp, 9 predicted proteins | sample 9134231 | NCBI WGS metagenome assembly JAEEGL01 (sample SAMN16246548, study PRJNA631951) | gut metagenome | biome: gut microbiome; feature: rumen; material: fiber-attached | host: Bos | place: Iran: Karaj | collected 2018-10 | reverse complement strand
CGCATATCCATCACCGACTATGGCAAGGTCGATGCATTCGGAAGGCTCTCCGTTCTTGAGGATATACCTTTGGGTGAAGCCGTTATCCGGTACCGGACGGATGAGGATATCCGCCGGGTCTATTGGGTGTGTGAGGATGGTTGTGACATTGCCCCTGATGTCATATAAGGATACCCTGATATTTATTTTCCTTCGGGGGAAGGGGACCTGGAAGCATTCCTCGAAAGCCTTATCGGTGAATGTGGCTTCCTCCTGAGAGAGCCATTCCTGGAAAAGGGTAGAGAAGGAGTTGACGTAGAGCACTTTCCCGGTTTCCGGGTCAAGGACTTCCAGTCTCCCGTTCCCGTCCAGGCACACAGTGTCGAGAGAGTGTCTCCTGCCGGCCCATATGCCTCCGGAAAGGGCTTCGCAAAAGTGTATCTGCTGACTCTTGGCATTCCCCGCGAACACGTAGTCCAGCCTCAATGTCTTGTTTTCGAAGTCTTTGTCAAAGCCAATGACGCCTTTTTCGGAATTCTGGGCCGCGGCTCCTATGGCGGAGACGGCCAGTATGATAATCGGGATGAATGTTTTCCGGATGTCCATATGAATAGTCTTTAGTCTGAAGCCCATTCGTAAAGATAGGTATTTTCCCTGAAAGTTACTGTCGTGCAGAAGGCGCCGCTCTGTCATAGATTATTTTGAAAATAGGAACAATTCTAATACATTTGGAAAGCGGCATCAGAACAGAAGTCCGCAATCAGCAGTTATCGATCTTTAAGGCATTATCTTTATGTCACTCAAACAATTGATCCCATATGTGGCGGCTATGGCCGTGCTTGTTTCCTGCGGAAGGACGATTGAACCGAATCCATCGGTCACCCAGGGCGAGACCGGACTGGAATGCATTGGCGTGCTGGCCCCGAAAACCCTTGCGGAAGTCCACAATGACCTAACTATCGGATGCGAGACCCTGGACAGGGACTATGCTGATTATCACAAGTACAAGGAATATCTTGCTGCGCTCGGCATAAGGAAGATACGCCTCCAGGCCGGCTGGGCGAAAACCGAGACTGTCAAAGGGGAGTACGACTTCGCCTGGCTTGACAGCATCATAGACGATGCCGTTTCCCGCGGGATGGAGCCCTGGGTGGAAACCTCATATGGCAATCCTATCTACGAAGGTGGCGGCACGAAATACCTCGCTGGCGGGTGGCCGACCTCTCCGGAGGCAATAGAGGCGTGGGACAAATGGGTCGAGGCCATGGCTGTCCGCTACAAGGGAAAAGTGCATGAATGGGAAATCTGGAATGAGCCGGACATCAATAAGGAACAGTTCAAAGACACCCTGAGCCTGATCGACCTTCAGGTCCGTACGGCAGAGATCATAAAGAAGGTGGACCCTGAGGCGAAGATTGCAGCTTTTGCCTGGGCCGGGTTCCGCGGTCAGTACCTCGACCGCTGCCTGGAAATCATGAAAGGCCAGGGGAAACTGGACCTGTTCGAATGGATTTCCTACCATTTCTATTCTCTTCGTCCGGAGGGAATGTACGGGAACGTAGGAAAAATGCAGGCCATCCTGGATAAGTACACTGACCGGATATTCCTCCGTCAGGGAGAGACCGGAGCTCCTTCGAAAGGACATCTTGGAGGGGCACTGAGCAATTATGACTGGACGGAGATTTCGCAAAGCAAATGGGCACTGCGGAGGATGCTAAGCGACAAAGGGAGGAACATCCCTACCACGATTTTCTGTATCAGCGACATGAACTATTTCAAAGACAAGGACCTCATATCACAGAAGAATGTAAAGGGACTCCTTGAAACAGACGATGACAACAATGTAATCCGCCCGAAGGAGGCCTATTTCGCCGTTCAGAACCTGGTCTCCGTATGGGACTGTATGGAGAGGCCTGTCCCTGCAGACAACATCCAGGTCGAGGCGGACGGATCACGCTCTGTATATGAATTCCAGAATGCCGGCAGCAAGAATGTCTCATTCATCATATGGGATGACTCCGCCACACCGGGCGACAATGTGACGGCAAGCCTCGAGAAAGTCACGGTGAAAGGCGCCTCCTTCAAGAACCCCGTCTGCGTTGACATCCGTACCGGAAACGTCTATAAGACAGACTGCTCCAAAAGTGGCGGTGACTGGGTCTTCAATGTCCCGGTCTATGATTCGCCGGTCCTTGTCATAGACAAAGGACAGCTTAAGCTGAAATAACCTCCTGCTTGTCAATTCAGGAGGAATTGCTATTTTTGCTGCCAGACTATAACCTCTTTCAAGATGAAAGCTATAAAATATGCACATGCAGTCGCTTTGGCGCTGACTATCGCTACCGGAATGCTTCTTTCCGGGTGTTCTACTGTAGCCCTTACCGGCAGGAGACAGCTCATGCTGGTCTCGGATGCCGATGTCCTTAGCCTGAGTTCTTCCAGCTATAAAGAATACATGGCTACTGCCAAACCGTCAACGAACAAGACCAACACTGCTATGGTCACCCGCTGTGGAAAGCGTCTCGCAGCCGCCGTGGAGACATATCTCAGGAATAACGGCCTGGAGTCAGAGATCAAGAACCTTCAGTGGGAATTCAACCTGGTCCAGGACAAGAGCGCGAACGCATTCTGCATGCCCGGAGGAAAGATCGTGGTGTACGAAGGAATACTTCCCATCACCCAGGATGAGGCTTCCCTGGCCATAGTTCTCGGCCATGAGATCGCCCATGCAGTTGCGAAGCATTCCGCAGAAAGGATGAGCCAGCAGCTCCTCGCCCAATATGGCGCCCAGGCTGTCAGCATCGCCACTATGGGTAAAAGCGCAGCCACTCAGGAACTCGCCCAGACGGTATTCGGACTGGGAGCCAATTACGGTGTCCTGATGCCCTTCTCCCGCAGGGACGAGAGTGAGGCCGATTACATGGGCCTTATCTTTGCCGCAATGGCAGGGTATGACCCGTCAGTAGCCGTTACTTTCTGGCAGAGGATGGCTGCAGGAGGGGAGTCGGTCCCTGAATTCTTCAGCGACCACCCGTCCAATGCCAGGAGGATCAGCGACATCAAGAAGCATCTCCCCGAGGCGATGCAGTACTACAAGAAGTAATTTACTTCAACTCCAGAGTAACGACGTAGTCAGGAGTATCCAGACCCGTAGCCGGGACGTCTATCGTAACGAAGCCGTCTTTGGATGCCTTGTACGTAAGGGCCTTCCCGGATTTGAATTCGGTCACCGACGCAAGCTTCTCGCTGAAGGGGAGCATCAGCCGGCGGCCGTTTCCATTTGATGGAAGGGCATCCGGATTGAGTATATGCAGGAATATCTTTCCTGCAGTGCGCGTCGTTACGCCCCACGGCTGCACAGGAATGGAAGTCGAAGTCGTACCGTTTATGGTAGGAGCATATGTTTTCATCCACGCACCGAGGCCTTTGAGTCTCTCGAGTGCTTCTACGGGGAGTTTTCCGTCCGGACGGGGGCCTATGTTCAGGAGGAGGTTGGAACTCTTGGAAGCAGAACGGACCAGCAGGCGGATTATCTCATCCAGGCTCTTGTAGTTCTTGTCGCTGATGTTGTAACCCCATGCGCGGTTCATTGTAATACATGCCTCGAGCGGAAGCCTGCCGATGGCCTGCCCGGAGAGTCCGGCGGTGTTCTCGCCGGGAAGATCCTGCTCGAACATTTGGAAATCTTCGCCGGGAAGCGGGGAAATATGGTGGTTGTTCCCGATGAGGCAGTCAGGCTTTATAGAGTGGATGTACTCGTAGAACTCTGGCATCCTCCAGTTGAATGTGGGGTTTACATTCTGGTCCCAGTAACCGTCGAACCAGAGTGCCCCGACAGGATAATTGGTGAGGAGTTCCTTTACCTGCACCTTCATGAAATTGAAGTAGGAATCGTAATCCTGCCGGTCCTTAGGTCTTCCGGTATTCAGTCCCGTCCTTCCGAGAGGATAGTCGGGCCTGTGCCAGTCGAGGATTGAGTAGTAGAGGTGGAAACGGAGTCCCTCATCGACGCAGGCATTCGCCAGTTCGCCGACCACATCTCTCTTGAACGGTGTGCCGTCCACGATGTTGTAGTCGGAAGTAGAGGTCTTGAAGAGGGAGAAACCGTCATGATGGCGGGAGGTCAGGGTGACATATGACGCTCCTGCTTCCTTGAATGCCTTGGCCCATTCCGAGGCGTCGAACTTGGAGGGATAGAATCCGGAAGCGGCGTTGACGTACTCCGAATCCAGAAGCTTCCCGTTATTCAGATACCATTCGCCCTGGGCGAACATGCTGTAGATACCCCAGTGGAGGAAGATTCCCAGCCTGCCGTTCTCGAATTGGGCCCTGGCCTCGAGATTCTCCTTGGTCGGGGTGTAATTGGCAGGGGTGACGACCTGTGCCGTTGCGGAGATCCCGCCCAACATCAGGACAATACTGATTGCTAAGTTTGAAATAGAATTCTTCATTATGATTCGGTTATTGATAAGTCATTAATTATCGGTTATTTCCGGAAATACTTCCCGACTACGGGCAGTTCCGAAAGCGGGAGGTCGCGGCGCACTATAAGGGCGCAGAACGCGAGGATCAGAAGGGTGTTGATGCATATGGCCGGGGCGACCCCGAGATGCGCGTTCGACCACTGGATTCCGGCGAACAGCACCGCGGCGGCGAACACATATATGGCCATATCCTTTATCGGATAGTCGATCGGATAGTACTTCTGTCCCACGAAATAGGAGAGCAGCATGGAAATTCCATAGCCTGCGAATCCGCCCCAGGCGCAGGCCATGTAACCGTATTTCGGAACGAAGATTATGTTGATGACTACCAACGCCAGGCAGCCGATGCCCGAGAAGATGGCGCCCCATATGGTCCTGTCAGTCAGTTTGTACCAGAAACTGAGGTTGAAATACACTCCCATCATCATCTCCGCTGCCATCACTATCGGGACCACGCGGAGACCATCCCAGTAATCTTTGCTGATGATATAGCGGAGGACATTCATGTACCCCATCACGCATATGAACGCCAGCAGGGTGAAAATCACGAAATATTTCATCCCTTTCGCATATGTCTCCTTGCTGTCCTTTTCCCTCGAACTGCCGAAGACGAAAGGCTCATATGCATACCGGAAAGCCTGGGTGATCAGAGCCATGATCATGGCGATTTTCACGGCGGAGCCATATATGCCCAGCTGGATGTTGGCGTCCTCCCCGGTATAGACCTTCGGGAAGAGGATCTTGTCAGCCGTCTGGTTGAGGTTGCCCGCGATGCCGAGCACCAGGATGGGCCAGCTGTAAGAGAGCATCCGTTTGCACAGTTCCCTGTCGAAGCCATTTCCCAGGCCTTTCATCTCTTTAGTGAAGAAGAAAGTTATGACAGCGGTGCAGAACAAGTTGATATAGAAGATGTAACCTACGCCGACCTCCGGATTGTATATTTTTCCCCACAGCGCGGGATTGCCTTTGTACAATGCAGGGAGAAGCACGAAGAAGACCAGGTTGAGGGTGATGCTCATGAATATGAACAGGAGCTTCAGGGCAGCGAACTTTATAGGACGCTTCTGGTACCGGAGATAGGAGAACAGGATGGCCTGGAAGGCATCCAGTGCTACTACAACAGCCATCACCCAGATGTAGGACGGGTGGGCATGATAACCCATCCATGTCGATACCGGGCCTATGAATGCAAGTACAAGGGCGACGAAAAGCAGGGATGTGGTGCCGACCATCCTGAGTATAGTTGAATAGACCAGTTTCGGGTCTTCTCCATCCTTGTTGGCAAACCTGAAAAATGTGGTCTCCATCCCGTAGGTCAAGATGACAAACGCGAGACCTGTGTAGGCGTAGATATTGGTATTTACCCCCAGGGCTCCGCTGGAAGCCGGGAAAATATATGTATAGGCGACACCGAGGAGGTAATTCAGGAACCTCCCGATAATACTGCTCAGCCCGTATATGGCCGTATCCTTGGCCAGCGACTTGAAATTGGCCATATGATGTCTTTTAAATGACCCGGAGTGTCTGTCCGCTGCGGAGCTTAACCTTGGTTGAGGTGCCGTTGCATATGAGTGCGGTCCTGGTCTTCCTCGGAGAGATGTTGGTCACACTCAGGGAAGTTACCTTGCCGTCAGCCCAGTCCATGTCGAGGGAAAGGCCGCCGCGGGCACGTATGCCCTTGATGCTGCCGCTCTTCCATTGCTGCGGGACTGCCGGGAGAAGTTCGACCCTGTCGCAGGAAGACTGGACGAGCATTTCCATCACACCGGCGCATCCGCCGAAGTTGCCGTCGATCTGGAAGGGCGGATGTGCATCGAGGAGATTGGCATATGTGCCGCCTCCGTTGCTCATGTTGGTCCCGGAAGATGTGACATATGACAGGAGGTTCCTGTAGATCCGGTAGGCCTTCTCTGCGTTCTTCAGCCTCGCCCAGAGGTTGATCCTCCATCCGGTGCTCCATCCGGTGGACCTGTCCCCCTTGATTTCAAGGCTCCTGACAGAAGCGGCAGCCAGTTCCGGTGTAGCTTCCGGAGTGATCTGATGGCCGGGATAGAGTCCAATCATATGCGACTGGTGACGGTGCTGCGGGTCCTTGTCTTTCCAGTCATGGAACCATTCCAGGAGCTGGCCCTGGGACCCTATCTTGTAGGGATGGAGTTTCTTCAGGGTCCTGCGGACTTCGCGGCGGAACCTGCAGTCCTTCCCGAGCGCTTTAGAGGCGAGGGCGGCATCAGTGAGGCATTCCCTGATTATGGCGAGGTCTGCCGTACCGCCGTAGAGAGTCGCTCCGCTGTAACCGGTTTCGGTGACATATGCATTCTCGGGCGAAGAACTCGGGGCCGTGATCAGTTCCCCGTCTTTTTCTATGAGCCAGTCGATGCAAAACTCAGCTGCTCCTTTCAGGAGGGGCCAGTTCTTCTTCAGCTGCTCCTTGTCATTGGTGAAAAGGTAATTCTCCCATATGTGTGTGGAGAGCCAGGCGCCGCCCATGTTCCAGTTGGCCCAGCGCGGGTCCCCGCTGCCGGCTCCGACCGGATTGCTCATTGCCCAGACGTCTGTGTTGTGAGCCAGGCTCCAGCCCCTTTCAATCCCGTAAAAGTCCCTGGATGAAACCTTTCCGTTCTTGGCGACATTCTCCAGGAAGGAGAAGAGCGCCAGGTTTTCAAGGTCCGCCAGTCCGGCTGGTCCGGCAGGCCAGTAATTCTCTTCGAGATTGATGTTTACGGTGTAGTTGGAGTTCCAGGGCGGTGCGACGCTTTCATTCCACAGTCCCTGGAGGTTGGCCGGGATGCCGCGGGTGCGCGAGCAGGAGATCAGCAGGTAGCGCCCGAACTGGAAGTAAAGGGTCTCGAGCTCTGGGTTGTAATCGCCGTTGGCGTTATAGCGGGCCAGCTGTTCATCCGTAGGAAGGGAAGCGATCTCTTCCGATGTGGTCCCGAGGTCCAGGCTGAGCCTGTCGAAATAGCTCTTGTAGTCAGCGACATGGGAGGCAAGCATCTGCTGGGCTGTCTTTGCCGCTGCAGCGTCGATACGTGCCCGCACATCAGCTTTGTAATCACGTCCTTCCTTTACCGGATCCTTGTCGAAGCCGTTGAAACTTGTAACGTCGGCAACAAGGATCGTCACGTTGTGGCATCCGGAAAGGGAGAGGCTTCCGTCAGGGTTGGCGGAAACGGTACCGTCCGCAGCCTCCACGTGGGCTATGGTGCGGAAGTGGATGCCCCTTTCGGGATCGTATTTGATGTCCGGCTCTCCTGCCGGAACGTGGTTCGTCGGATAGGACAGGTAGGCTGTGTAGCCGTCAACGGTGACTTCTTTCCCGCTGGATGAGACTTTATGGGGCTGTTCGGAATCCATCCTGACCACTGCATCGATCGGAGCCTCCGATTTCAGGCATATGACCAGTACCGAGTCCGGAGCTGACACGAAGCAGTCCGTAGTGAAGAGGCCGCCTTCAAGCATATAGGAATCATGGGCCGTAGCGTCGCTGATATCCAGCCACCTTTTGTACGCAGAAACCTCTTCATGCCCTTTGTATTCGATGAACAGGTTCCCCAGCGGCTGGTAACGCTGGCTGTAATGCCCCTGGATGTTCCTGCTCAGCTTGTCGGCCTTCTCATAGTCCTCGTTGAAAAGGGCTTCACGCAGCTCGGGGAGGTGTTTCCAGGCATTGATTCCGGTCTGTTCCTTCTCAGGCTCACCTGTCCAGAGGGTGATGTCGTTTAGGGAGAAGCGGCTGATAACGTTTCCGCCATATACCGTGGCACCCATGCTGCCGTTCCCTATTACCATGGCCTCCTGGAATGAGGTGGCCGGGGCGGTGTAGTGGAGGGTGAGGGGACCGAATTCCCTAGCTCCTGCGGCCTGGGAGAGGATCAGCAGGCATATGGCCGCAAATGTCTTGTAGATGAATCTCATTGTTCTGCAAGGTGTTTTTCCCATGCCCATGCCGATGCCAGGGTCTCTTCCACGGTGCGCTCCGCTTTCCAGTGGAGCTTCTCGCATGCGAGAGCCGGATCAGCCCATATGGCCGTGACGTCACCGGGGCGGCGGGCTGCGAATTTATAATTGAGTTTCAGATTGTTGACTTTTTCGAAGGAGGTCACCAGCTCGAGGACCGAAACCGGGCGGCCGGTTCCGATGTTGTAGATTTCATATGGCTGCTCCATCTGGCCGTCGAGCATCCTGCGCACAGCGCAGACGTGTGCCTTGGCCAGGTCCACTATGTCTATATAATCCCTCAGGCAGGTCCCGTCTGGGGTGGGGTAGTTGTTTCCGAATATGCTCAGGCACTCCCTTTTCCCAATGGCGGTCTGGGTGATGAAAGGAACGAGGTTGTTGGGGACTCCGCGGGGCAGTTCGCCTATGAGGGCCGAAGGATGGGCTCCGATCGGGTTGAAATAGCGGAGGGCGATTCCCTTGATTTCCGGATAGGCCTTCACGCAGTCGCGCAGGATGTCCTCGCAGATCTGCTTGGTGTTGCCGTATGGTGAGGTCGCGCTCTGTCTCGGGGTGCTTTCCGTGGCCGGGGATTTCTCCGGTTCACCATATACCGTGGCGCTGGAAGAGAAGAGGACATTGCATCCTCCGTGGGCGCGTGCCACCTGGATCAGGTTGACGAAAGAGCCGATGTTGTTGCTGTAGTATTTCAGGGGATCGCTTACCGATTCCCCGACGGCCTTGAATCCGGCAAAATGGATGACAGCGTCGATCTTGAAGGAATTGAACAGGTCCTGGGTGGCTGCCATGTCGCAGAAATCCATCTTCACGAACGGGAGGTCGTTCTTTCCGGTAATCTTCTTGACCCCTTCGAAGCATGTGAGGTCGCAGTTGGAAAGATTGTCGGCAACGACAACGTCGTATCCGGCCTGGATCAGCTCGACGGTGACGTGGCTTCCGATGTAGCCCGCACCGCCAGATACAAGTACTGTTTTTCTGGACATAGTGATGATGGTTTTATGCTTTCTACAAAGATAACGATAAATGCTTACATTTGTATTTATGAAACGCTTATTGACTCTTTTATCTCTTTTTGCCGCATATGCAGTCGCTTCCGCCCAGGCGGATGTGCAGAAATACCTCGATTCCCTGGACAGGGTCGCGCCTCTTGACGAGTCGGTATGGGGTGCCTGCGCGGTCAGGGCTGACGGCCGCAGGATAGCCTCGATCCATGAAATGCACAAGATGGTTCCGGCCTCTAACCTGAAACTGGTCACTACCGGGATCGCCATGAAGGCCCTCGGGGCTGATTTCGAGTTCGAAACCACACTTGCCTGCAACGGCCAGGTGGTGGACGGGGTGCTTCAGGGAGACCTCTACATTGTCGGAGGGGGAGACCCCACCCTCGGCAGCGACGACTCTATCTCCATTCCGAGGACTGCCTTGTTGCGGCAGTTCAGAAGTTTCCTGGAGAAGGAGGGGATCACCCGTATCACCGGGAGGATAATAGGCGACGGAAGGTTCTTCGACGGGGAATCAGACCTCGGGTCATGGCAATACGAGGACATCGGAACCTATTATGGCACAGGAGGTGACGGCCTGAGCTACAACAAGAACGTCCAGGAAATCCGCGTCGAGGCCGGGAAGAAAGCCGGGGATTCCCTCTCTGTCAAGGTCTTGTACCCATATACTCCATGGATGCGCTTTTCGCTCCGTTGCACAACCGGTAAGCCCGGTACGGGTGACCAGCTGTACCTCTACACCAACGACCTTGCCCCGGTGTCCGAGCTCCGCGGTACCTACGGTGCGGGCCGTCCGCCCAAGACCGTGAAGATTTCCAATAAATTCGGGGCTTACACCTTCGCCAATACCTTATGCGCCTACCTGCGTTCCAGCGGAATCGCCGTGGACGGAGGACCTGCGGACATAGACCATTCAGGTAACATCCGCACCGACCTGAGCCGGGACGCTTCATATGCCCCTGCGGCACGTGTCAAGGACCTCCGGATCATAGGCTCCGTGAAATCCCCTTCGCTCAAGCGCATTGCATATGTCACCAATCATGAGAGCGACAATTTCTACGCTGAGACCCTGCTCCGCATGACCGGGCGTTCCCTTACCGGGTCGGCCTGCTATGATTCTTCGCTGGTGGCCGGGCACAGGGTAATGAAGAGTCTTAAGGTGAACGATTTCGCCGGGGCGTCCATAGTTGACGGCTCGGGCCTTTCCAGGAAGAACTACATTTCTCCGGATTTCATGTGCCGCTTCCTTTCCGGAATGATGTCCGACGGGTGTTTCGAGGATTACATAGCCACTTTCGGCCAGACCGCTGATTCCTATCCGGCCAGGCTCCGCAAGGCTTCCACCGAGCAGCAGGCCAGGGTTTACATGAAGAGCGGCTCGATGGGAGGAGTCCTGTGCTTTAGCGGCTACATCGTCCCTGATGACGGAGGCAAGGCGGATGCGATCATATTCTCAATCATGACGAACAACTGCTCCGCCCCCACCTGGAAGACATATGCCCTCATAGACGATTTCATCTACCGTCTTCTCGCGCTCTGATTCGACTTTGTCCCTATCCGGCAGGGCTCTCTACGGAAGGCCCGTAGCCGCCCTCGGCTTCGTTGAGAGGGAGGGGCCCGCTGGATGGAGAGCGGAAGACAAACTTGTTTGTCTGACGTACCGACATCCAGTGGGAGGGATGAGCGAAGCGAAAGGCCTTCCGTAGAGAGCCCTGCCGGAAAGGAGCATGGCCTGTCCCTGAGAGAAACCTTCACGACCCCTTTGTACTGGCCATTTTACAGGGGTCGCGCAGCCTAAAACGCCTTTTTCTACCATGAAACCTTCACGATCCCCGTGAATCGACGAAAACACGAGGGTCGTGAACTGAGTTTTAGTCCGGGATCGGGAAAATCCTTGAGCTGTACTGGGACCATTTCTCTTTGTAGAGAGAAACGGATTCTTTCGGAACGTAGATAGGTACATCGCTCGAATTATCAAATAATGGATAGGCTGCAGTATTTGGAGGTGTTTCAGGAAGAACTGTTATGCTTCTCAGCCCGGTACAACCCACAAATAAATAAGGGCCAATGTATGTGACATTCTCAGGTATAACGATATCATTGAAATTAGAACAACCCCAAAATGCAGAAGAGCCAATGCTTGTAACTTTCTCAGGTATTACGATATCATTGAGATTAGAACAACCCTGAAAAGCTGAGGATCCGATTTTTGTAACTGATTCAGGGATAGTTATGTTTTGCAGATTCTTGCGAGTAATAAACAACTGACTTACAATCTCATTGAAAGGAGTGCCGGAGCGGAGGAAAAGAAAACCATTCCCCTGGCTGTCCATTGAGGTCATATAGTTCGAAAACTTTTTATCCGGAAAGGACAACGGCTTATTATCAGTTGTTCTATAGACCATTACTCCATGTGTTGAACATTGTTGGACCCTCATTTTGTCCAAATCAGAGGAATCGTCACTTTTAAACATCAAATAAGAGGATCGTTCTTTTGTGCCATTTTCATTGACTTCGAACGACAACAACTTAGTATAAGGATCTCCATCAAGTTTTTTTGTCCCGGTGAGCCGGATCCACTCTATTGGTTTTGGATCAGACTCTCTTGTATCCATGCAAGCTATAGAATACTCGACGTTTGTCTTGACTTGTACAATTACGTGCTGGCGATTGGGAGTAATATACATGCAAGAGGATTCGTAAATCTGCCCCTCTCCCGAAGTTGCTATCCCGTTATATGTAAAGTATTTTGTCGGTTTCTGGGAAATGTGGATATCCAGTTTCCTGTTGTCCGCCTGGGTTATGAAGATAGTGGCATTCCGTTCCCCATAATCCAGATTCTCTTCAATCCAGATAATGCATTTCGTGTCGCCGCTGTAGGACACAGCATGATGTATCCAGTCGGGTGCTCCTTCAATCCTCCACTCCTGTTTACTTTTCACAGTGAATTCAAGGGACTGGTTTTTTTCGTCCAATGAGAACGAAGTTGGTGAGACAGAGAAATCGTCAGCGCTTTCTTTTTTATCGGTGCTTTCTTTTTTACATGAGCTGAACATCAGTGCTGAAAGAAGCAGGAGTGGAACGGTCAAAGAGGGGTAGTGCATGGCTCGCTGGATTCTGAATGGATTTCTAAAGTCAAGCTCTACTATCGTTTGTCCACGATTTTCGCGGTGGGATAGTCGGCGGGATTGAAGGTGACGCGTTTCTCAGGTATCCCGAAGGTCAGGTCCCTCATCGTTAAAGTCACACCTTTGAGCTTGGCGCTCAGGCTCTTGGGATTGTAGGTGCCTTTCTCGACAATCAGGTCCATGGTTTTAGGGTCGTCCTTTTCCATGTTGTTCTTGGACTTCTTGCATTTAATGAACCAGAACTTGTCCGTCTCCTTGTCGATCGAGACATCATATCCGTCGCATATGCCCTTGAACAATTCGGCGTCGCCCTCGGTCTTGGAATCCTTTTTCTTGTCAACGTTCGTTATCACGATCTCATTCTTTGTGACATCGTAATCCCACTGCGTGGTGCCGTCACTCCAGTTTATGGAATGGACGTCGCCCTTCTGCATCTCCATGCGTAATTTGTCACCCCTGGTCTCAGTCTTGGCAGAGAATGTCCCTAGGATCGGGATCTTCATTTCCATTACGAAGCCCACTCCGTCTTTCTCATCGAATGCGGAGATTTTCTTGTCCATACGCTCTACGATTTCCTGGGCTGTCTGGGCAAAGGCTGTCAGGGAGAGGACGAGGAAAAGGACGGAAAAAAGAAACTTTCTCATCATCTCAATCTGTTTATCTATCCGTTATTTAGCAGGCTGTTTGACAGTCTGGGTCTCACCGGCGTGCTGCCATACGGGAAGAGGTGTGAGGGAGCGCTTTCCGTTGATGGTGATGAAAATCCTGTCGAGTTTGCGGGAAGGATCGCTGACATATGCCTTGTCCCCGTTGACCATGAGGGCGCAGGGCTGGCTGACTGCAACCTCGCCGCCGGACCACTTCGCGGTTCCTGGCTCGTAGAAATTGAACATCGCGATCTTTCCGTCCTTGCTCTCGACTGCCTGGAGGGCCTTGGTGTTGGAAAGGACAGTGAAGAGATCAGCTGCCTTGGTGGAGCCTGCATTCGGGATGATCGCATATGCATATGATTTGTCCTTGGGCTTCACACCGTGATCTATCCAGAGCTTGAAGACCTTGGCGGTGTCCTTCCTGTGGTCATATGTGGTACCCTTTACGACGTTGGTGAATTCACCCATCAGTTCCTCGTCCATGAACTCCAGCTTGCTGCCGTCGAGCGCCTCATAGCGGACGCCCTTGTTGAAGACACTGTTTCCTTCAGCCTTGACGTCACCGGCTGAATTGCACTGCTCGAGGGTGGTCACAACGTCCTCCTTCTCGGAAGAATTGATTCCGGCACCGAGGCAGACATATCCCTTGTCGAAGAAGAACCAGCTCTTGCGGGCGGTCAGGTTGTAGAAGCCGCTGATGAAGTCGAAGACTGCCGATCCGATCAGGCCGTCGGTAACGGCGCCGACGAAGTCGGACTTTCCGATGAGCTGGGGCCTTTCGGGGAACTCGCTCACGCGCAGCGATGTGGTACCCGGGAACATGGTGAAGTCGAATACAGCCTGGAGGCCGGTGTACTCGTTGCCTTCAAGTGAGAGGTGTGAGGACCCGTCACCGTGGAAATGGCTGTGGATGGCCTCTCCGTTGTAAGGATACTCGATGTTCATGGTGATCTTGTTGTGCATCCTGACGGAAGCCGCGTACTGCGGGTTCTGGAAGATGAAGTACTGTGAGCACCAGAAGAACTTGCACCAGCTGTCTTCGAAAGTCTTTTCACCGGACTGTATGGCTATGACCTTGTCCAGTTCGTCCTCTCTGTAACCATTGCATATGGCTTTTAGACCTTTCGCATATCTTGCGGAGAGCCTGCTTACTCCCGGGCGGGACAGGTCGCGGTTCCAGGAACCGGGCTCGTTGAATACGTATTTGAAGGTGTGCTTGAGGGTGCCTTCGAAGAAGAAGTCAATGATGCACTGGACAGCCCTGGAGTCGAGTTCATACTGAGTCCCCTTGAGTTTGGCTCCCCAGTAGGAGAACTGGTCGACGACGGCTGCGCCGTAAGTGTTGGTGTTGTCAACACCGTCGTTCCTGTGGTGCAGGCTCAGGTCAGGCTGGATGCCGCGGCCTGTGGTGGGATTGGCGTTCTTGGCACCGGAGAATCCTCCGAGGTCACGGACAATCTCTTCCGGATTGGCTATATGGGCCTCATTCTCAAGGTTGCGGAACTGCTCGGCAGCTTCCTCCCAGTCCCTCATGTACATGGCAGCCCTGGCATTGTCGCCAATCACCTTCGCGCGGTCTCCTCCGGGACGTCCCGGGCCGGCGTCGGAATCTATCTTCCTGAGAGCGTTGAAAACGTCCTCCTT
>JAEEGL014517786.1_pt1 | contig 14846 bp, 19 predicted proteins | sample 9134231 | NCBI WGS metagenome assembly JAEEGL01 (sample SAMN16246548, study PRJNA631951) | gut metagenome | biome: gut microbiome; feature: rumen; material: fiber-attached | host: Bos | place: Iran: Karaj | collected 2018-10 | reverse complement strand
GTTCTTTGCAGAACTCATATCATAATATCCGTTTGTGCCATCTGGCTTTGTTGTCTTTAATCTGATAGATGTACCTGCAGGAAGTGTATCAAATACTGCATAGCAGCCGCAGTACTCAACATAAGGCATTTCTTTTGCAGCTGCACCTGTAGCACCTGCAGGAGCTGCGATAACGATATTGTGATCTGAATCTGTTGTAACTGTAGTATTTGAAATAGTTGTAGGCAGGTAGTCCATATAGTTACGATAATCGATAACAAATTCGTTTGTATCAACAAGGATGTTCTTGATCATTGTATGCTTGATGATGTAAGGCACCTGAGAGAATGGCGTTGTAGTATTATAAACACCTCCCTTGATGTACGAATTGGAAACAATGACCATGTAATTAGATGTTTCATCATCGCCTTCAACATTGACAAAGGGAATTGCAGCTGAATCTGAAGGTCTTCTGTGATTGAATCCGTCAAGTACCAGATAACCTTCCGAGCCTGCCTTGATCATGATAGGCTTTTTGGAAACATCACCCTGATAACCATTACTGATATTATAGAATTTTGCCATACCTGAAAGGTAAAGCTGTGTTCCTCCAATCTCAAAATCGCAGTTTGAACAGAAGATGTTCTTACCTTCGATACCAATTCCTGCACTTGATTGAGTAATATAGATACCAGAGTTTACAATATGTACATCACCTTCTTCAATTTTAAGGCATCTTGAATCTGCATAGCTGAATGTATAAGGTGCTTCAGCCTGCAGAACAGATATTGTACTGTCTGTAATAAAGAGATAGCCGTTTTCCTGATCTGAATGAATGCAGATCTGTACACCTCTGAAGTTTGCATTTATGAGCTTGTTCTCACTCTGGGAGATATTAAGACCATTACCTCCATACTTGATACCTGTCTTGAAGTTATAGATAGTAAGATCTTCAATATTATTAAACTCTGAAGGCTTACCTGTTGAGCTGTGCCAATAGATTGCAGCAAGAGTACCATTTGTAAGATTGTTGAGCTTGATGTTCTTAATGTCGCTATAAAGTCCGCAGAACTCAAGAGCAGCTGCATCAGATCCATCACCATCATATTTAAGCCAATGATTATTCCCATCAATAAAATGACGACCATAATCAATAGTGATCATTTCTGTAATAAGATAATCATTAAGGAATTTTACATTTTTCCCTGAATCTATTGCTGCCTGAACTGCTGCTGTATCATCAGTAATACCATCACCTACAGCTCCAAAATCTTCAGGAGATACATAATCTCTTGCTATAGCTGAAGCAATAAGATTTGAAGATATTGTATTTATCATATCTTCTACTGAAACTGCTTCAATGTTGTAACCTACTGAATAAGTATCGCCAACATTCATTGAAGCTGTAACCTTGTAGAGAATACCTGATACAATAACATAATCACCTATAGCTCTTATTGCAGTAGCTGTAGTGCCTGCTTCATATCCGTTTGTGATAAACTGCAGGATCTTATCAATAGAATCTCTTGCCTGAATATCAACAACAAGAGGGAATGCTATCATCCAGTAATTGCTGTTTGTCAAAAGGATTCCTGCAGGAACAGGTTTGATAGAAATGTAAGCATAATCATCATCATGTACTACGCTCCAAGCCTGATACTGCTTATCTATTGACCATGTACCCAAATATGTCAATTTGTTTGCAGCTTCAAAGTCTTTCATCCTGCAGTTAAGTTTCTTGACTTCAGCGATTACCCAATCAAGATTGAGCTCATGCTGATCAGAATAAGGGAACTGATTTACGAATCCATTCATATATTTTCCTCCTTTATTTAATATATCATCAGACAGAACTCAGAAGCAAAGAGGTCTGCGATGTGTTCATACATATTCCATGAAGCAACTTCTGTTTCTTTCATGAAAAGTATTTGAGCAGCAGTTACACCGATATTGCCGTAACCATGTGTTTTATGAGTATCCTGATATTCATTAAGATTTTTATTTTCATAAGTACCATTGTTAGCCCCGGCATTTCTCTGAGTACCTGTATTTTTAATTTCACCATCAGTAACATCCTTTGATGTTGCTACGAAATCAGAATCATTGTAGGCTTTTTCAGAGTGTGTAACATTTGAATCTTCTTCCATTCTAAGATTATCAGTTCTTGTAAAATCAGATTTGTCTTCAGATTTACCTGAATTATTAGATTTACCTTTATGGATAATATCTATATCTTCATGATAATCCTTATTGAAAAGAGGATCATATTCTTTATTGATAAGCTTAACCCATCTGTCGAAGGTCCAGTAGTTCTTCATTCCCCAAAGCTTTACAGCCTGAATCATGAACTCAGGGTTTGAATAGAGAACTTCAAATTCCTGACACCTCAGAAAGATAGCACCTATGAGAGTATCTTTATCAATACCATCAGGAAGAGTGAGTTCTTCAAATATTGAGTGCTCAGGATTTAGATAATGTTCCATTCCTATCAGAGTTATCTTGCTCTGGGGCATTGTCTTCACCTCCTTCATAAGTGATCTCAGCTCTAATGTATGTACCAAACATTTTATTTACGAGCTCCAAAGATGAATCAAGAGTGGCTTTCCAAACCATAAGTCTTGCGGTTGAATCCTGTTCTCTTGATTCAGCTTCAGCAGTAACAAGTCTTTCCTTCTTATTATAAGGTAAAGATCTAATACCTATTTCAGCATCAAATGCGGAAAGCAAAGTGCTTCTGTCCATTAACATATCTGTTGTAAGATAGTCATTTTTGATATTAGTTCTTTCAAGGAAAGACCAAGGATCTTCTTTTGATTGATTGTCCTGCTCAAGCAGGAAGGATTTATCAAGAACTACAGCAGGATCTCCCGAATTTATCTTATCGAAAGCCTTTTTCAAAGTTTCAGCTGCTGCCTTATTCTTAGCACCGATAAGCCAAGCAAACTTAGAATTGACAATACTCTGATTGATACCCGAATCCAAAGCGGAAAGAAGCATAGCATAATATGAAACTATGTCAAAGATACCTTTATAATCAGGTGTAAGTCTGATAAGTTCAGCTTCCTTATGAATCTTGAATCTCTTCTGCAATTTAGGATTAGCAACAATAAATGTTGTAGGCTGATAATAGAAATCGAATCCGTATAATGCTCCCGGCTGAAAGCTTATACCGAAGTTTCTTGTTTTGAATACGCCTATATATCCGTAAGCAAAAAGACACCAATAAAAGAAATCCTTTATTTCACCTTCCCAAGTATCGGGAAGACCATCAAATCTAATAGTCGATATAGCACGCTGAAATAATGATCTCTGCCAATAAGCATAGGTTACAGCATTACAATACTTGAGCATTGAGGGCTGTAAATGACCTTCAACATTATTGATACGATCATAATTAAGAGGTGTATATCCCCCATTAGGAATAGTATATTTTTTACTCATATTTTGTCCTTTCTATGAATCAGGGCTTGAAGTCATAAAGCCTCAAGCCCTTCATCATGAGTATTAGGAAGTAAAGAGCTTACGCAGAAGGATGCTGATCTACAAGGTAAGTAACCTTGATTGCTGCGGCATTAGCAGGAGCTGAAGTGAATGTGATAACACCTGTTTCAGCATTATATGTATATGCTGTTGTTGCCGTTCCTCCTACAGTAACACCGATAATACGGAGAACATCACCTGTAAGAGTAAATGCTGTTGTAGCACCATCACCTGTAAAGTCTTCAGTAGCCTGTTCATTCTCGCTCATTACGAGAAGGACAAAGTTGTGAGTAGGATTACATATATTTGATTTAACAAAATCGAACCATGTGTTGAGATAGTTCTTTCTTGATTCAAGAGGTGAAGTTCTTGCATCTTCGAGCTGGAAGTTTGTCATTACAGATCTTCTATCGAAGATACAGCCCATGAGGTAATCAGGTTGGAATACAAAATCTGTATCAGAAGAACCTGTTGTATTACCGATAAGGTCTTCAAGCCATCCGGGGATTTTGATCTTAACATTAGCAGCAGCCTTAACAGAATCATCCATAGAGAATGTCTGCCAATAATCTACAGCTTCAAAGTTCTCTGTCTTCAGATACTTATCATTGAAGATCTCAGGCATAACCATTGTCTTTGCCTTTTCCCAGAAGGGATTATACATCATGAGCCTCTGCTCTGACTTAGGCGTGTGTCTGAGGATTACATGATCACCATCAGCCAAAGTAAGCTTAGGTGTAGCATGGAAGAAGACTGATCTCTGATCCATAAGATCAGAAATGATCTTGATCTCAGCTGTGAACCATTCAAGGAACTGCTTTCTGTAAGTAGTTCTGAGCTGTGTACCTGTGTAGTTCGTACCCATCTCCTTATTGTATGCAGCTGTAAGATCATAAACTGTGCAAGCACCCTTGATAGCAGAAGAGTAATCACCCATAGCAGCTGCAAGTCCCATACGGGAAAGAAGTACAAGTCTGTTGTAAGCTTCCTTTCTCTGCTCCATATCATTCTGCTTTTCGGTAACGACACCTGCCCAGAATCTGCCCCATTCTGCTTCAGAATTGAATACGATCTTGATCTGATTGACATATCTTGTCAAACAATCCTGCCATACATGAGAATCCATGAAATACTGTTCAAAAGGATGAACAGGATGTTGCTCATACTGATCTCCTGTAGACTGAGCTACACCTAATTCAGTAGGATTCGTACCATTGTTAAAACCATCTGCAAAGTTAGTGTAGAGGTTTGTGTTAAATGCACCTGAAGGTAAAGCCCATGTAGAGAAATATGAAATCTCTCTTACAGTAGAATTGAACTCTCCTGTAGAGATAGAATCAATGAGCTTCAAACGTGCATTGTAAGGTCTGTTCTCAACCATTAAACGAGCACCTACGATACCAAGGGCATTATAGATCTCATCTGTCTTGAACTCTTTTGCAAGCCTGCCAGCATCCATGAATGTGCCTGTGTTGATTACCTGATGGTAATCCTGTCCAGTGAGCTGTGCCATAGTAGCATTCATGAGTGCGTACAGGTCTTTACGCTTAAACTGTCCCATAGTTGAACTCCTTTATATTTATTTTAGAGCTTAATAAAAGCTTCTAATCGCATCAATGAGAGAAGCCTGCTCTTCTTCGTAAGCTTTCTCCATCTCAGGAAGATTATCTTCATGGATATTATCTTTCTGGATCTCTTTAATCTGATTATCTTTATCTTCTATCTCTTTTTCCTTAGCTTCCTTTTCCTTCAGAAGCTCTTCATACATAGTTTTATAATCAGGATCAGCAGCCTTATCTTCAGCAGGATCAGCAGCCTTATCTTCAGCAGGAACATCAGGCTGATTTTCCTGTTTACTTTCTTCATCATCAATAGCCGCCAAAGCATCTATTTCTTTCTTTGAATAGCCCTTTGCCAATAATGCTAATGTGTCTTTCAAACCTACTTTTGCCATCTTTACTTCCTCCTAATAAATTTTAAGGGGCTCTTTTCAGGTAAACCTGTCTGGGATCAGCAGAACCTTCAGAAACCTCCCCGGTTATGTGATCTCCATTGAAGCTAATCAATGCTGAAGGAATATATTACAGCCCCTTATTTATTATTTATAGGTTATACAATATTAAAAGTCAAGTTAAACTACATTAAACTTCCTATTAAATTGTATATCCTGAATCCTTTTGAATAATAAAATATTATCTTTTGTATAATGGTCAATAATAGGTTTTATCTGCTCACAATAATATATTCTTGTTCCATAATTAGGATAAGCAGGTCCTTCATAACAAGCCAAAAAAGCAAAGCAGGCTGCTTCATAATCATTTATTTCTTTGAATTGACCTCTTGTAAGAGTAGAACCATTACCATAATTATTTAATACATAATAATGAAGATCATATAAGTCTGGAAATTCTTCAGGATTCCAATATGTTCTCCAACAATAGGGAAGCCATTTACCAAATGTATCATTGACTAAAGCATAGAGCTGTCCCAGAGCATCATCAGGATCAGCACCTGCTGTCTGTTCACTTGTTGATTCATTAGGCGACCAATCAGGAATCCAATCAGCATTTATATATTCTGAAGCAGGTGTAAATTGAAACAATCCGTAACCATTGGAATATGAAACAACATTGTTTTCCCAAAGCCAAGGATTCAAACCGGATTCAGCATATATATTTCCAAGAATACCAATAATACAACCATCTGCATAACCTTCATTATGCAGATAGTCATATATTCTTAAAATATTATTTGCACCTTCAGTTGAATCTATTGTATAAGTGCCTGAAGGTTTAGCATAGAAACTACTCATAGAAGAACCCTGAATTAAGATATGAATTTATAAGTATTGCTTCATCAGCCGTACCTGATATCTGAGCATCAGCAAATTGACAAAGAATAAATCCTGATAATGTATTTATCTGTTTTGCCTTACAAAGAGGTCTTCCTATTTCAGCAAGATTTTCATCAACAAGTTCAATATATTTATATGAAAGATAACAGTTGATCTCTTCATCCTGAAAAGGTAAAAATGAACCTCCATTAGCAAGTCCTGATACAATAGGAAAATCAAGTCTTGTAGCATCCTGTATGCCTGCTGTAGCTGATTGCATTATAGATGCAGCTGAAGATATTACACCGCCGGGCGTAGGATTACTTACAGCACTTCCTACCGCACCCATCATGCTAAATACTGAATTAGTTTCAACCTGAGTTTGAGCAAGACCATCAACAGATATCTGAGATATATTTACATTAACACCTACATTAGCCGTACCATTAAAGAATATATCATCACTATGTTCATAACCTTCTATGAGAAGCCTTGCATCACCTGAAGTAAGATCTATTCTAAATCCTATACTGAGTTTGGTGTTACGCTGCATAAGCATAGGATCAAGAGGAATATCACCCCAAGGACCAAAATGAAATACATACTCAGAGAAGGGCTGACAGTTAAGATAATTTCCTCTTGTAGCTGCTTGAGGATGTTTGGGAATATCTACTGTAGTAGCCGTTGCTCTTGTCAAAGCCCAATTATCAAGTATAGCAAAGTGCTTATTTGCACCGCCTGAATAAATATAATATCCAAACTTGATATTATTTCCTGAAGCACTTAAAGATGGAGGATCATAAGGAATACAGATACAGGTCTTGATATACTGCATAGGATTCAATAATGCCTGCTGAACACCTGCTGAATATTCACCTGAAAGATCTGACCAATCATCAATATTATCCATGAGATATCCTAAGAAGTCATTTAAGTATTCTTCATCAACATGATAATAACAGAGTGAACCAACCTGTTTATCTGTAGAACTGTTTAATCCTACTATACCCAATACATAAGAATGATGTTTTGTATAAGGTGAAGTAGCTTCTCTCCATGACATAAGAACCCCAGCAGGGCTTACGATATCTTTAACTGCTGTTATTTTTGAAGCATAGAAATTATCAGAGATATTACCATCATAATCAGATGCTGATCTTAAAACATAATGCGTTTGAGCTCCTATCTCTGTCTTGAATGAAGCAAGTACATCACATTTACAGCTAACATACCAAAAATTCTGATAAGATCTAATATCAGTAATAAAATAATATCTATTGAAATCTGATACATAACAATAGTTCTTACCTATGGGATTAGATGCTATTGAAAGCTTAAATGTAGGATTCATTAAAGATGTATCATCAATCAGAGTACAACTATAATCTGTACCCCCGGATATAGGTCTTTTTGTGCTGTTCTCTCTTTTGGTAAAGGAATATAAAGTAACAGTAAGTGCCATAATAATTACCTCTTAGGTAAGATCATCAAGCTTATCGCAAAGCTTTTTCAATACCTCTGTATTAGCTTTTATAGCTTCCCTGTTTTCAGCATTAGCCTTGTCATACATATCAAACATCTTTTCAATGTTCTTCTGCTGCTGATCTATCATGTACTTGCAGAACCAACCAAGACCTATACAGGCTACAATAGGAAAACCTAAAGTAGAGATATATCCCATGATCTCATTCATTTCTTTCTTCCTCCTTAGCCATCAGCTCATTATTCTTTCTTGTCATGCCTGTACCATAATCTACAGGCTTTTCATGAAGCTTCTTCTCAAGCTCCTTTGAAACATCAACTGTTTCTGTCTTCTTCTTTCTAGGCATAGTATTATTCCTCCATTTCAATATTTATTTTTACTCCTTCAGGAGCCTTGATCTTTATAAGAACTTCCTTATCAGTATCAGGTGTATCTTCAGCCGTATACCAAGGTCTTCCGAATCCTTCCATTTCATCAACGGACCTTACGCATTCATCAACCTTATTATTATGATTACCTTCATTAGTAACAAAGGTCCTTGAATCAATAATCCTTTTAACAAAGCCTGTGTGATTGTAGCCATTAGTAAAAAATACATCACCTTCAGCAGGTGTATTAAAGAACTTTCCTGCATCCTTATAATATCTTGCATTCCAAGGTACACCACATCCGCAGTTATCCTTCTTAGGCTGATACTGTGCTGCAAGAGCTGTTCCTTTAGGATCGGGATTAGATGCTTTCCAGATACACCAAGCAGTATAAGTAGCACACCAAGGTACATTCTGCTTAGATGAATTGAAGTAATCTATAGCATCCAATTCATCAGCATACTTTGTCCAATTGTTAGGACCTTCTTCATAGCCTACCTGTGATTCGGCTATTCTTTTTACATCTGACCATTTAACATCACCCATGATAAGTACCTCCTTTAATTGCATATTATCATAAATAAAATGGGGCTTCCACGCAGGAAGCCCTCAGACACGCCAAGCAATAACCAAACAAAGAATTTAGGATCTTGAATAATATGTGGAGATTTAGAGTAAAGACTTGACCTGCTTGACGATATCATCAACATTAGTATGGGACAATGGACACCATACAGTATTGTACCATTTACCATTCTTGGCTTTTTCAGCCGGGAAGTTTAGTATATAACAGATATCACCCTTCTTATGTGACGTTCCATCCTTCTGACATTCAACCTCTTTGAGCATACAGCTCTTTACCTTAACACCATTGATATCAAGATCTACCATGACGATTGAATCATTCTTTGTAGCCCTTGCAGCATCTACCTTGACTACATAACCCTGCTTTACTTCTTTATTCTCTTTTGTGCCAAACATACGGACACCTCCTTAATAAATTTTATCTCCAGAGCTCATAGGCTCTTTTGAACTGTTGGGAAAATCTAACTCTATCTGAGTTTTAGTTGTATGTATGTTACCATTCATATCTTTCCAAGCTACTGTACCAAATGGGCTGCTCATTGCTGACTTGATAAGCTGATAGTTCTCTTCCTTTAATGATTCATTCTGATGTTTCAGATCTCTATTCTGTCTTTCAAGTACCTTGATCCTATCATACATAGCCTGATATTTCTTATTCGATATTATCATTATCTACAACCTCCTTATCTTCATCCAACTCCCAATTAGAACTGTACAAACAACTCTCACAAGGCTCTTCAGTTATAAGAAGATCACAATAGACACAATTACCGCAGTATTTCATAACTCAAACCTCCTTTTCAAGATAAGCACATTGTACAACACATTGTACATAGTGTCAATACTTAATATCATTTTCTCTAAACAATCTTTGCAGCATCAGACCATTGGGTTTTTCAGGTATTGATATGTGCTTATTATCTTTAATGAATATAGTATGATCTCCTGAACATCTGTTTATGGACCATCCGTTATCTATCAGGATTTGTTTTACTTTCCGAAACTTCATCTGTATGCCTGCCATATGATACCTCCTTATATCTTGAAGAACTGTTTATAATTGATTATCAAGTCATACATTGAATACTTCTCAAATTTCATCTTTCCTTCGATACATTCAACTCTCAGTTCCTGTCCATGTTCTATCCAGAACAGCTTCTGATCGTTCTCCTTATTCAAGTCCCATTCAAATACAGCAGGACCTCTTGAGTATGTCATGTAGTGCATATTGTCATGAGGTCTTCTGTAAATATAAAGATCCTTATTCTTATATCTGATCTTATGCAGGCACTTCATTGTCTTTATTGACATTGTTTTTACATTGGAGAAATCGTTATTTGCAAAATCACCAAAGAATGCTTTCTGAGCCCATGCTGTACCCTTCATCATGACAAACATATCAGAGTTAAGCTCTTCCTTTGTAAGAGGTATCTCAGCCTGTGTTATATGATGCAGCAATATCCTTCTTTCCTGATTATAATAATGAGATTTACCTGACCATGCCAATTCAGCCATATCATCTACGAGCTCAAAAGCATTAGTGAGAGGTGTAGATATCTCTTCAGCATTCGCAAATAATACGAGCTGCAATCTCTGACCTCTTTTGACCTTATCTCTTATGACTGTCATTACGAAATCAGCAAAGGCTTCACCTTCTTTTCTTCTTACTACTTCAGTAGACTGAGGAATAAATTCATCAAAGCATATGAATGAAGCTCTGCTCATATCCATACCCTTTACCGCTTTGATCTTGCTCATTGAAACTATTTCTCCCAATGGAGCACCTACAGGGCTTCCTTCTTCATTCGTATCATAGAAAGCACCTATACCCTTCTGTATAAGCTTAGGCTTTATATTCCATCCAAAGTCCCTGTTAAGAGGTACAAAAGGATCTGCATCTACTTTCAGATCAGGATTATCAGCACCTGTACAAAGAAGCTCTACATCATCATTAGTTCTCTTCATATAAATAAAGAATATTCCATGATCTATACAGTATCTCAGGAAGGAATATGTCTTACCCGGTCCTCTTCTGGACCATACCGCATAGCATCCTGCTTCAGGATAATCTTCAAGGTCTTTTGCAAAGTGATAATAACCATCATTGAAATCTTCTTTAGGGCTTTTAAGTATCATAAATATCGCTGTTCTCCTCTCCAAAATATTCTAAGAAGTAATCTTCCGTAAGTAAGTAATCAAACTTATCTACCATGCCTAAGAGGTAATCACAGGGCTCTAAGTCAATAGAATCCCCTATCTCATTACCCCATTCATCAATCGTTATTCCATCCGTATTAAAGAAATAGAAGTGAGCCTTTTTGCCTGTAGTGATGCCATCAAAAATGAAATCCTTCTGAAAGTTATTGATATCATCCTTTAAACACTCAGCCCCTTTCTTAGGTACACCTGCTACAGTTATATGAAGCTTATTATCCTCTGTAGATCTTCCGCAGTATCTCTTCGGACCTAAACAGATATACTCTGAATACTCAGAATCCGCTTCAGCTATACCTAACCAATATTCCTTTCCATTTACGACTACAGGACCATAATTATTTACCTTTAACAGTTCCTTGCACTTCTCATTATAAGCAGCAACCTTTTCTTCATTCCAATCATCAGAATAACAGCTGTCTGTATCTGAGTAGATCCATCTCGGAGGAAGTTCTAACTTGCCGTTATCATCATAAGAGCAGTTTGCACAGTTGCCTAACTCAAAAAGATTACGAAAAGCGAATGCGGTACAATAGCAGCCCCATTGATATGGCAATACTGTATTAGGATTCTTAACATATTTCTCATAGGCTTTCCTTTCATCCTGATCATAATCTATACGATATTCGCCTGATTCAAATTGAGCTGTATCACCTGCTTTGTTTATCTTATATTCACCGGGCTCTGTTACCTCAATGAAAGTTTCTCTGATGCTCTTTTGTACGCAAAGACCATATACTGAATTAACCCTTGCTTTTGCTAATGCGTAGCCTACAGGATCAGAATCCTTCATAGGCTTCCTCTTGCACTTCTCTGCATAAAGCTCATAAACATAATCCGTAAACCATCTGGGAAGATAATCTTTAGGTGAGAACTCTACTTCAGTACAAATAGTTTCTTCATCCCAATCATACATTGATCTCATTACTATCAGGTCCTGCTCACACATATATAAGGTACAATAGCCTGCCTGTAATACTCTTCCTGATTCTACCTTCATATTTATAGAATGCTCACATTTGGAAGCCTGTAATGCAGGCATAGGATAATATTTATCCTTAAGCCTTATATTCTTGAAACTGATCCTGAAGATAAAAGCATACTCTTCAGCAGAATCCAATATATACTCAGGTTTGACATCCCTTCTTAATGATACGAACTTTCCTGAAGGATATTTGAACGCAATTAAGCAAAAAGGATATGAGCTCTGAAAGTCTTTGCACTTAACGATATCATCATCCAAGATATCAGCTATCAGAAACCTGTTACCATGAGAATATCCACCATGATAAAGCTTCATAAACTTCTCAAACTGCTCGAATGTAAGAGCCTGTCTTAGGAAATTAGCGTGTCCCTTATGTTTCTTTGCTCTGTCCCTTACTTCCTCTCTGGGAATGCCTGTAGCCGTGTAGCAAATGGAATAGACTGTTTTATTCAAAGAGATGCAGAAAGCATCTATACATTCACAGAGAGCCAATGTATCATTCTCTATATATTTCTTTTCTTCTTTATTAAATTTGCAGTCCTGATCTCTGATCAGATCGTAATCCCAAGATCCTACAGCTTTCTGATGCTCTACATTAAGGTCCTTAGCCCATTTCTCTAATTTGCATTGAGCAAGACATAAACTGTCCTTTAATATCATTCCATTACCGAATCCCAAAGATATCGGATAATGGGGCTTAGTATTCAGCTGCTTAACAGGTGTTCCAAAAGCCTTAAAAAAGAATAATCTCAGAAAAACATAATCCCATGAGAGATTATGAAAATAAATATAAATATCATCACCCTTCAGAGCATCCCTGATAAGCTGAAATGCTTTCATCATTTCAGAAGGTTTAGTGCCATAGATAGTAGCAATATTTACATGATATGCTCTAAATGAAATAGTCCATGCACAAATATGGTTAGGCTGAGGATCTTCTGTAATCTCATGACCTTTTGAACTTTCAGTATCTGCTGCGATAATGACATCATTCCAAGTACCTTTTTGGAATTTGCCCTTTTTGCGGTAATACATGATATTATTAGCAAGTACCGAATAATCAAAATTATTCCATTTGTCCATTCGATATTTCCAAAATTTTTGAAAGTAATTCTTATGAGCAGCTGCAACCTTATACAGCCTCTGTTCCTGCTTCTGATACATTCTAAATACTTCCTAATACTCAAATTATCAGATAAATAAATTGCTTGCACTAAAGCCATCCTGTAAGGCATTAGTAATAATATCATTTAATACTTTATCCTTAGTATAATTAAGCTTATCTCTCATTCTTTCAAGATATTCAGCTCTGGATTCGGTTTTCTTCATTTTGAGCTCTTTTGGATCATTAACCTGCACATGGGTTTTTACATATTCTTCTAATTCTTTTCTTGAACCCCTGATATTCTCTTTTTTGATTATGGCTGCAATAATGAACATTTGCTGAGAGCCGTAATCCTTTTCAAGCTTTGCCTGCTTCTTAGAATCAAAGAATCGCTTAAGATCATTAGCATCCATAGATAGATTATGCTTTTTCAAAAATTCATCAGTAATGGTCTGGGCTCTTTTATCGTATATAGCATTTATACCTTCTGTCTTTTTACCTGATCTTGATTCGCCTAATGTTGAAGACTGCGACCCTAAAAATTCTTCCATAGCTTTTATGGTCATTCTGATCTTCTGAACATTCTTCTTGAAGACTTCCTCAGCATCATCACCCTTGATATTCTTATCAAGTTTGACATTTTCCTTAAATCTTGGTTTACCCTTTTTGCCTATGCCTATAAAATCCTTAATATATTCTTCTGCCCTTGCATAGGCATATTTGGTAATACTTGAATATCCGGGTCTTTTAGCATAATTTTCAAGCCTTAACATTCTCTGATTAGCTCTTTTGGCTAGCTTTCGAGCCTTTGCAGCTGTCTGCTCCCATTCCCTTTTCCAATCCTTCTTCGGTGTTGCCATAGATCGCTAATCTCCTTTCAAGTAAGATAATCTGAAGCATCATCATAATAAGATAATCAGGCGGCTGCCTTTCACCGCTACACCAAGAATATACTGTTCTTAAAGGAATGCCAAATTTAAGGCTGATACCTGCAGGATCTGTTTCTAATAAATCAATTACATCATGAATATTTTTCATTTTATGTACCTCCTAATGCCTTACATATTAGCGTACATTGTGCATAAAATCAAGAATAGTCATGTTACAATTTAGGGCGGTAGATACCGCCCTCAATCAAAATAGCCTTGATCATATAACTGCCTTAACTGTAGTGTTGAAAATGGTTCAGTTACTCCAAATTGATATTCAAAATCATGCCTGTTATCTTCTTTGAGATAATATTCAAATACATTCTCTTCAGGATTGAAAAACTCTAAAAACATTACTTCACTATTGATACAGAAAATTGTACCTGACAACTTTGTTACGTTCATGATAATTACCTCCAATTTGTATTCATAAATTTTTCGATTGCCTGATCTCTCGATTCAGCTGTAATAGAATCTCTATACCATCCATCAATCAAAACCCTGCAATATACGCCCGGTTTAATTCCGAATTGTTTGCAACCCTTCCATTCCTGATCTAATACCAATGTCGCAAATAACTTTTGTGCTATTGCTAAATTCATAGGATAATTTGACATTTTACACCTCCCCTGTAAGAGTCCAGAGCATCCATGCTGCCTGCCTTAATGCTCTCGCCTGTACATCCAACCAATGCTCATTTTTATTAGGCTCTTTCATGCCGTTGTCTGTTCTTTGTAGCCTTATTATAACAGCCTTTTGCACATTGTGCAATACTTATAAAGCAAAAGATCATTGTGCACATTGTACAATTTAAGTCCCGGTACTTGTCTGATCTGTCATATTCAGGGAAATGGACCAAGATGCCCGCTTTTTTATTACAACTTT
>JAEEGL014008997.1_pt1 | contig 14846 bp, 10 predicted proteins | sample 9134231 | NCBI WGS metagenome assembly JAEEGL01 (sample SAMN16246548, study PRJNA631951) | gut metagenome | biome: gut microbiome; feature: rumen; material: fiber-attached | host: Bos | place: Iran: Karaj | collected 2018-10 | reverse complement strand
GCATTGTTTACCTTGGCATCTCCCGTCCTTGAAAGGTACGAAGAACCTATATCATCTATAAGCCCGTTAAAATCGGCCGTATACGAATTGCACTGCGCATTATTAAGCGGCACTGCCGAATCCACGGTCAGGGAGATCACAAAATCATCGCCGTACTTACTCCGGTTAGACTCAAACAGCGCCTGACTTTCCTCTATGGACCCGTAAAATTCATCCATGTATGCCTCATTTGACCTAAGCAGCTTCCTTAGTTTCTGAAGGCGTCTCTTTGCAAGTCCGTTGCCGAAATCTTCCGCCGCCTCCTCAAAAGAATAACTGCTCTTATTGAGGTATTCCTCATACATCCTGACCTGCGCCATATAATTGTTCGTAATTCCCGATACCGCAGCCACCGCCACGATGCACAGGATGATCAGGGACAATACAAGGATGATGATCCTTTTTATGAGCTTTTTATGCTTCTTCCCGCGGCGGACTTTTATATGTACTCTCTGAACGGTAGTTTCGCTCTCATCATCCTCATCATATTCATCCCGGGGCGCATATCTGTTAAGCTCTCGTTCGAGCTTCTTAGCTTCATCCGGATCCGGCCTGCTGCCGTCGGCCTTTTTCTCATCCAGGATTATGACATGTTTTACGTTGTCTTTTTTTTCAGCCATCCCTGTCTTCTTCCTCCCGGCGTCTTCAGCGTACCACCACTACCGTCATATATCCGGGATCGTCACTTATCTCATCCGCACCGAATGCGACCTTTTCATTATCAAGCCCGCAGTTTGATACGGCGCAGACCTTAGCGCCCGTCTTACTCTCATACTCTTTAAGTATCTCTGTCATCTGAGCCGCCCTGCGCCCTGTCTTCATGAAGACCTTCGTCCCCTTAAGAGAAAGCGCCTCCTTAATATCTGCCCCCGCGGGACTTATATGGACTTCTTCATCCCCTTCACCCAGCGGGATCCCAAGCCTTGCGGCCACCGCACTAAAGGACGTAACTCCGCTTACCGGCGTGACTTCATACCCCTCTTCAGCGACAAGCCCCGTGATATACCCGAAAGTCGAGTAAAATGACGGATCGCCTATCGTAAGAAAGGCCGTGTTCTTTCCTTCCTTAAGCAGATCGCATATACGTCCTGCCACTCTTTTATGGAACGCTTTCAGTTCCTCCTTGTCCATCTTCATCGGAAAAGGTTCAAATACACATTCCTTTTCACCGACTGCAGGACATGCCTTGATCGCAATATTATATGCACGGCAGCTCTCCTTATCCTTTGAGGGAAGGATAAGAACATCCGCTTCATCTATCATTCTGACCGCTTTCAGAGTCATAAGCTCCGGGTCTCCCGGGCCCACGCCTATACCGGTGAATCTGCCATATGACATAGAGTCACTCCTTAATCCATATACAGCAGCGCGTTGCATATCGCCGCGGCCACATTGCTCCCGCCCTTGCGTCCCCTTGCGACTATATGGGGACAGTCAAGCTCCGTTATAAGCTCCTTGGCTTCCACAACATTTACAAAACCGACCGGGACCGCTATTATCCCGAGCGGGCTTATTTTTCCTTCATTTATGAGTTCGTACAGCCGTATCAGGGCTGTCGGTGCGTTTCCGATCGCAAAGATCACATCCCCCGGAAGAGAAGCGGCCTTATCCATGGAAAGCGACGCCCTTGTCCTTCCGGTACGTTTTGAGAGATCCGCTATATCCTCATCCGACATAAAGCAGAATACCTCTCCTCCATACCCTGCAAGCTTCTTCTTATTTATCCCCGACATCGCCATCTTTGTATCGGTAACTATGTCAGCACCCGCCTTGAGCGCTCCTGATATCTTTGCAGCGGCATCCGGTGAAAAACACAGATTATGAGCATAATCAAAATCGGCCGTCGTATGGATGGCGCGCATTATAACGGGAGCTTTGTCATCGTCAAGCGTTATGCCAAGCTCCCTTAGTTCTCCCGATATGATCTCAAAGCTTTTCGCCTCGATAGCCGAAGGGCTTAAATCCTTATACGGTAATGATATCATCCTTCAAATGCCTTTTAATCCTGTTTCAGACCGAGTACAGTGTAGATTTTATCAATATCAAGGCTGCTGCGCAAGACCCCTGCGAGAGAGTCATACTGCTCCTGTCTGTACTCCTCGTATGATACAGTTTCTCTGCTCCGGTTTATCCCCTTCGCATCACAGAGCATGTCGATCATCCCGTTACGAAATGCCGTATCATCAAAGATACCATGAAGATATGTCCCGATACAGTTTCCCTTAACGCAGCCATCCTGTGTTATGTAAACCCAATTCCCGTCCTTACCGCCTGATGCGGCAGACGTTTTACTCCCGGTCTCATCCTCAGGAACGATATCCGCAAAATATACCTTATCCCCGTCCGGATATTCACTTCTCCCCATATGTATCTCATATCCCGAAACAGGCAGGCCTGCAAGCTTATCAAAAGGAGCGGGAAGAGCGGATACGGTTCCCTTTACCCGGCGGGTGACTTTTACATCATCAAATACGGTATCAAAAGGAAGAAGTTCCATGCCGGCTATGCTGCCGCCGCCTTCCGCGTTCACTTCATCCCTTATGCTCCTTCCCATCAGCTGATAACCCCCGCAGATACCGAATATGAACGTACCCTTACCGGCAAGCTTCTTGATCGCGGCTTCCATCCCGCTCTGCCTTAAGTACTTCATATCCTCTATGGTATTCTTGCTGCCCGGGATGATGACCATGTCGGGATCGCCCAGTTTATCGGGCGAATCGGCGTATCTTATATTCACATCCTCATCCGGCTTAAAAGATGCCGCATCCGTAAAATTTGATATCCACTTAAGCTTTATGACGGCTATGTCAATGGTCTTTGCACCTCCCGGCATACCCTGAACGTTTAATTCCCCGGAAAGGGAATCCTCATCCTCGATATGAACGTCGGCATACGGAACAACGCCGAGTACGGGTTTTTGGCACTTATCTTCTATCATGCGAAGTCCCGGCTCAAGGATCGAAACATCACCGCGGAATTTATTTATTATGAGTCCCTTAACCCTGTCGCGTTCGTCTTCTTCAAGGAGTTCCATGGTGCCAAGCAGCTGGGCAAAGACTCCGCCCCTGTCAATGTCACCGACAAGAAGCACGGCCGCATCGGCGATCTTTGCCATGCCCATGTTCACTATGTCGTTTTCCTTAAGGTTTATCTCAACGGGACTTCCGGCTCCCTCGATCACTATGATATCGTTCTCTGCCGCCAGGCTCTCGTAGGCCTTTCGTATGACCGGTATAAGATCGGTCTTTTTCCGGTAGTACTCGGCGGCGGGCATGTTCCCCTGAACTTCCCCCATGACTATGATCTGAGAGCCGACATTTGATGTGGGCTTTAAAAGGACCGGGTTCATGCGCACATCCGCCGGGATCCCTGCAGCCTCGGCCTGTACGGCCTGGGCACGCCCCATCTCCTTACCGTCTTTGGTTATATATGAATTAAGGGCCATGTTCTGGGACTTGAAAGGGGCCACCCTGTAACCGTCCTGCTTAAACAGGCGGCACAGACCGGCCGCTATAAGGCTCTTGCCCGCGTTGCTCATTGTGCCCTGTATCATCAACGCCTTAGCCATGTTCTTCCTCTTTTGTGCGATATGTTTCTTTCGGACCGAGATATGATGCGGGAAGAGAGGTGCCAACTTCCGCAATCACTATCTTCTCGGGCACGAACCCGGGAGTTGCTGCGAATATCCTTAAGGTATTAAGTCCCTTTGCAAGGAGTGTACGCGAGCGTGTGATCCTTATATTATCAAGCGCTCCGGCCTCCCAGTATTCATTGCCGTCCGTGACCCTGAACCCTTCGGGGATCGCGTTTATGATCTCTGTCTCTTCCTCCCACTGCCCCTTTCCGGCCATGTCACCTGAGGCTGCCGAAACGCCGTAGAGGATCTTATTGTCCATGGATGCCGGATTGGAAGGAGCGATATACAGGATGACCTCATACTCATCTTCTTTATCCGTCCATACGAGATAGTCCATGGACGGCGCATCCTTACCCGGCGTAAAGTATGCAGTGACCGGGAATGCCTTCATCGCTGACAGCGTCCTGCCGTAATCGGGAAGCTCTAAAAACCTGCCTGCCGCGGTATCGTTTACAGCCGCACAGTGCGAAGCTTCGATGGAAACATATGGCAGGGACCGTTTGCCGTTTCCGGGCCATATATAAGTATTTGCGGGAACGGATGAATGATCCCTGTTATCGACGGATACATCTATATCGGTATCGCCGTTTTCACCATGTATCCTTATTACGGCCGATACGGCATCCCCCAGTAAATCCCTGTTAAGCTTAACGTATATATGCTCAAAGAGGCCGGCACGGCATACGCCCTTTTTCCCGGCTCCGAATTCAAGCCATGGCGCATCGCATATGATCTCATATTCCGCATCTTCCCTGCCGGTCGAATAAAGAGTTATCCTCGCGCTGCTGCATGAAGGATCCAGAAAGTCATCCATCTTAAGCCTCTTTCCGCTCCATACACCGCCCTCCGTATGCTGATCCGTGCCGGGTATGGTCACAACAAACCTTCTCTTGTTTCCGGGCTCAAATGAATAAAGCAGAGGGAAACGGCACTCCTCCTCGTTCCAGTTTACAAAACCCACATGCTCGGAAAGTCCCATCCCGTACCATTTACCGTTGCCGAGCTCATGGAGCTTGTCAGTGAGCGCCCTGTCGATCTTAAGGCGGTTATTTGCCTCCTCGGCCATCCTTTTCGCAAAGCCCGCGCCGATGCCCGAAAGATAGTGATTCTCGGTCACGGCAAGCCACATCCTCGTAAGGTTTAAGGTTGCAACAAGAGGGTATCCCACCAGCTGGAAGAAGGTAAATGAATTGGTGCTGTCGCAATGCGCGCTTAACTTATCCGCAGTATCCATAAGTTCGTTTATCTTAAGGGACAGCTCCTCAAGCTCACCGTAATTGACGGCATGGTATACGTTATCATTCATCGCCTCGGGGCGCCTTGTGCTTACTATCTTCGTATATCCCTTAAGAAGATATGCCATCACCTGTTTATCGGCATCACTTAAGTTTTTTCCGAACTGTCTGTTAACGAATTCCTCATTGAACTCATCCGCGCTGTTTATGTTGTTTATACCCCAACGCTCGTAATCATAGGCAAGTGAGAGAAAATACGAAAGCGGGTATTCATTCGTAAATATATCCCCGACATTCACTATCCACAGATCTCTTATGCCTGCTTCATATGCCGTCGTCATCTGCTCCCATACCTTGGGAAGAAATGAGCTGTTCACCCATTCAAATGATACCGGGTAACCGTGGTAATCGAAATGATAATACATTCCGTACCCGCCGCTGTGCTGTCGCATATGCTCATCCGGAAGGGTCCTTAAGTTTCCGAAATTATCATCACAGAGCATAAGAGTCACGCCTTCGAGTTCAGGATCATCCATAAGACCGTCCGTTTCGCCGTCACCGTAGAAGAACGGCTCCACTTCCTTATAAAGCGCAAGCATCCTAGGGACGCTGTCCAGATCCTTATTCACAATCTCACGGATAAGGCGGTTCTGCGTCTTAAGAACATCCCTTAAGAGATCTATATTATCCTTCAGTGTCGCATCGGGGCCCATTATGGTAGAATCAAACTCGCCGCGCATTCCGACGGTTATCACATTCTCGAACTGTCCGCCCCTCTTAAGGCCGTCCTCCCAGAAACGTATTATGCCCTCTTTATTGGACCGAAAATCCCACGCATCCCCGTATATCGACTCCGGTCCCCGTAAATGCTTGTATTCCTCGCCCTGGCGAAGGCACGGTTCATGATGGGACATGCCCATTATGACACCGAGTTCATCCGCAAGGATCGCATTCTCAAGCCCCGGACCGTCCTCCGGGAATACCGCGCTCCACATGGCCGGCCACAGGTAATTGCCCTTAAGGCGCAGAAGAAGTTCAAACACATGCTCATACATTTTTGCATTGAAGCCGCCGAAATTCTTTTCGGCCCAGTTACCGAAGGCGGGCCATTCATCGTTTATAAAGAATCCCCTGTACCTTACGGAAGGCTCCTTTGACGTGCATGCATCGGCCTCACTTAAGACAAGCTCTTCCATCCTGTCGGGAGTTACGTCGCACCAGTCAACGAGGGGCGATACGTTTAATATGTCCGATAAACGGAACAGTCCGTATATCGTTCCTCTCTTATCGCTGCCTGCGATCACGAGTGCCGAGGACACGTTTTCTGCCACGCCTTCCACCACGGTAAATAAATACACCTCACGTTTCCCACGGATCTCTTCGAGGTTTATCAGCTTCCTGTCGGCAAGCTCATCGATCAGCGGGCTGCTGCCCAAAGTGCCGAATATCACCGGAAACTCAGGTATCTTCCCCTGTTCCGCAAGCTCGTTAAGGCCGGCTTCTCCTTTTACCGGCACGCATATCGGCATAGCGCCGAACACGAGCGATACATCCTTTCTTACTTTATCTGCTATCCTCTTAACGCCAATTAAGGCTTCCTCCTCATACAAGAAGGAAACCTTATTGTTTTCAACATTATTCCTGTTTAAGACAAAGCCCATATACAGCCTCTCCCGTTTAAGTGATCTCCTTAAGCCGGCTTACCGCTGCACACGGCCGGAGGCATCGCCGCCGGCGAGTTTTAATACCTCATCAACGCTGACCATATTGTAGTCACCTTCGATCGAATGCTTTAAGCAGCTTGCGGCTACCGCATATTCTATTGTAGCCTGCGCATCGAAATCTTTCAAGCATGCATATATAAGTCCGCCGCCGAAAGAATCACCGCCGCCCACACGGTCGACTATCCTTATGGAATACTGCTTGCTCATGTAATAGTCATTTCCGTCGTAAAGAAGGGCCTGCCATAAGTTATCGCTCGCTGAAAGTGAAGTACGAAGGGTCATCGCAACCTTCGTAAAACCGAACCTGTCGGCAAGCTGCTTGGCCACATCCTTATATCCCTCGTAATTGACTTTTCCTCCGGTGATATCGGTGTCCGCCGCGCTTATGCCGAACACATCCTTGGCATCCTCTTCATTCGAAATGCAAACGTCAACATACTTACAGAGCTCGGCCATGGTCTTTCCGGCTTCTTCCCTTGTCCAGAGTTTGCTCCTGTAGTTTAAGTCACAGCTTACCGTAATTCCCTTTTCCTTCGCCTTCTTACACGCTTCAAGACAGATATCGGCAGCGTTCTTCGAAAGAGCCGGAGTTATCCCGGTAAAATGGAACCAGTCGGCTCCGTCAAATATCTTATCCCAGTCAAAATCAGCAGGCACAGCTTCGGCTATCGCAGAATCGGCCCTGTCATATATGACTTTGCTCGGTCTCTGGCTTGCACCTTTTTCAAGGTAATAGATACCTATCCTTTTTCCTCCACGGACGATAAGATCCGTGTCCACTCCGAAACGTCTTAATGAGTTGACCGCAGCCTGCCCTATCTCATGTGCGGGAAGCTTTGTCACAAAAGCGGCATCCATTCCGTAATTTGCAAGCGATACCGCCACATTTGCTTCACCGCCGCCGAAGGTCGCACCAAGTTTATCCGCCTGAACAAACCTGTAATATCCTTCAGGCGCAAGCCTTAACATCAGTTCACCAAAAGTAATAACCCTGTTTCCCATTATTAACCCTCCTTTACAGTTTCATGAATCACCGTTCTTACCATTCCGGAAGAACTGTTCATCCGGTTAAACAGTTCCGTTACGCGCTCCGCGAGACCTGCTTCAAACAGATCCACCGCGAATATATCCTTACGGGCAAGTATGCACTTAAGCTCTTCCGGTGAAGCCTTCTTCCAACCGCGGTACGCTGCCATGATACCGGTAAGTTCATCAAGCAGCGGATCCGGACTCAGATCGAAAGGCTTACCCTCATCGTTGACTCCCGTAAGATATCTCAGATATCCCGCAAGAACGACAGGTATGTAATGAAGCGAGGATACATCCTTTCCCTTTCCGATATAAGCCTTCAGTGTTTCACCGAAACGTATCGGCAGCTTCTGCGACGTATCACATGCTATCCTCTGCGGAGTATCGGGCATGAAAGGATTTACGAGCCTCTTATTGAGGACCTCGTCGATGAAAGTCTCGGGCCTTATTATGCCCGGATCGACAACCACCGGCATTCCTTCTTTATAACCCATACCCCTGACAAATCCGCTCAGATCCTCATCCTTCATTTCCTTCCAGATAAAATCATATGAGAGCAGGCAGCCGAATACCGCGAGCGCTGTGTGCAGCGGATTTAAGCAGGTACATACCTTCATCTTCTCCACCTTGTCAACCGTTGCCCTGTCGGTGAAATATACGCCGCCCCTGTCAAACGGAGGCCTTCCGCCCGGGAACTTATCCTCTATCACAAGATACTGGGTCTCTTCCGCATTCACAAAAGCAGCCGTATATGTATTCTTATCCGTTATTATTATATCGGTATCTTCAAAGCCGTCTTTCTTAAGCATCTCAACGACATTATTGTCGGGTCTGGGCGTTATCTTGTCTATCATGCTTAAAGGGAAAGTCACCTTGCTCTCATCCGTCAGATAATCCATGAAACTCTTATCGACAAGGCCCTGAAGGATCCACTTCTCGGCATAGGCCATAACAGCCGCCTTAAGCTTGTCGCCGTTGTGCGAACAGTTATCCATGCTTGACATAGCCACAGGATAAGCCCCGCTCTTAAACCGTTCATAGAGCAGCCAGGCGACCTTGCCCATAAGATGTTTAGGAGGGAAAGATTTATTGTCCCAATCGTCCCTGACAACGCCGGCAAGCGATCCGTCAGGTCCGTTTAATGAGTAGCCCTTTTCGGTTATCGTAAAACTTACCATCTGAAGGGACGGAGCCGTGAATATCTCTTTAAGCCTTTCAAGATCTTTGGCATTGGTGAAATCCGCGGTGAGTGACTCTGCCACCGAACCGATCACGGTCTTTTCTATGTTTCCGTCGCTCTTAAGGGTTACAAGGAGGCTTAAGTCATCAAACGGCTTGTATGCCTTGCCTATGATATCATAATCAAAACCCTCAACCGCGATCACACCCTTGTCGTACATGCTCGAGTTAAGAAGTGAGTCTATTACCGCAGCGGGAAAAGCCCTGAATATGTTACCCGTTCCGAAATGTACCCATGAAGGCTCACTCGTTGTGAGAGCCCTTACTTCATCACGGTCATAGGCCGGCAGCTTATAGCCTTTTTCAAGGAACTGTTTTCTTATATTTTCATCATTTATCTGAGTCAGCTTCATCTTACTACCCCCTCTTCGCATTCTTATCGATAGCTTCCCAGAGGCCGTTTAAATAGGTTGCTCCGAGTGCCCTGTCATAAAGTCCGTAGCCGGGCATCGCCACCTCATCCCAGATCATCCTTCCGTGATCGGGACGGATAGGTCCGGAAAATCCGGTCTCATACAGAGCCTTCATGATCTCATAGAGATCAAAATCACCGTCACTTGACAGATGAGCAGCCTCTTCAAAATCATCATCCGAGTTAAATTTAAGATTCCTTACATGGGCAAAATGTATCCTGCCCTTTAATGCCCTTATCATTGCCGGAAGATCGTTCTCCCTGTTGGTGCCGTAGGATCCGGAACAGAAGGTCACGCCGTTATGCGGATCATCTACCATCTTCATCATCCTCTGTATGTTAGGGAGGTTGATTATTATCCTCGGCAGGCCAAATACCGACCATGCGGGATCATCGGGATGTATAGCCATCTTTATGTCATACTCATTGCAGACCGGCATTATCTTCTCGAGGAAGTATTTGAGATTCGCAAAAAGCTTCTCCTCATCCACATCCTTATACTTCTCGAACAGTTCCTTTATTATCGCCATGCGCTCCGGCTCCCATCCGGGAAGGATAGTGCCGTTTGCATCATTCTTTATCGAATCAAACATGCTCTCGGGATCAAGCGCATCTATTGCTTTCTGGGAGTATGCCAGCACAGTTGAACCGTCCGGACGTTTGCGGGCAAGTTCCGATCTTGTCCAGTCAAAGACAGGCATGAAATTATAGCATACAAGATGAATATCTTCCTGCCCGAGGTTCTTAAGGGTTTCGATATAATTGTCTATATAAACGTCACGGTCATCCGAACCGATCTTTATCGAATCATGTATGTTTACGGATTCGATACCGGATATGTGAAGACCTGCCGCTTCTACTTCATCCTTCAGGGCACGTATCTTCTCCCTTGTCCAAACCTCACCCGGCGTTGTATCATACAACGTCGTTATAACACCCGTGACACCGGGTACCTGCCGTATCTGTTTAAGAGTCACGGTATCAAATCCGGTTCCGAACCACCTCATTGTCATTTCCATCTCATTCATCCTCTTTCTTTCATATAATTTGATGCCTGCTGCGACCTCAGGTCACATCGTTACCCCGTCCTTAAATATTGCTATGCCTCTGTATCCGTTCTTCTCCTGTGCGGTATACTTTCCCGAAGCCGTTTCAAGTACCAGATCAAGAAGCCTTAACGCAGCTTCATCGATCGTTTCGTTTCCTTCAGCTATGCCGCCGGCATTAAAGTCGATCCAGTTTGGCTTATTCCGGAAAAGTTCCGGGTTTCCTGCTATCTTAAGGGTGGGGGCCGGTGCTCCGAAAGGAGTTCCCCTTCCCGTCGTAAACAGGATCATGTGGGCGCCTGCAGCGGTAAGGCCCGTTGTGGATACCAGATCGTTTCCCGGTCCCGACATAAGGGACAGCCCGTGTTCCTTAACGCTCTCACCGTATCCCAAAACATCGGTTATCTGAGCGCTGCCGCCCTTCTGTATGCAGCCGCATGATTTATCTTCAAGAGTCGTTATCCCGCCCGCCTTGTTTCCGGGACTTGGATTCTCATATACGACCTGTCCGTGATCCGTAAAGTATTTCTTGAAATCATCTACCATCCGAACGGCCTTATCAAATGTATCACGGTCCCTGCAGCGTCCAAAGAGCATCATCTCCGCTCCGAACATCTCCGGAACCTCGGTAAGCACGGTCGAACCGCCCATGGATATCAGCATGTCGGAGAACCGTCCCACCGCCGGATTGGCTGTTATCCCCGAGAAGCCGTCCGAACCTCCGCATTTAAGCCCCACTATGAGCTCTGATGCGTCGACCTCCTCCCGTTTAAATGAACCTGCATGCTTACTGAGTTCCTTAAGAAGGCGCCGTCCTTCTGAAAGTTCATCTTCCGCCTGCTGGCATATAAGAAACTTTACGCGCTCTTCATCCCAATCTCCGAGCTCTTCCTTAAACATCTCCTGCGTAAGGTTCTCGCAGCCGAGCGCCAGGACAAGAACACCGCCTGCATTCGGATGTGATACCAGTGAAGCAAGTATCTTTTTTGTGGTATCAAGATCATCATCCATCTGGGAACAGCCGTAGGGATGAGTGAAACAGTAAATCCCGTCTATCGTTCCGCCGGCCAGATCCCGGTTATCTGCGGCAAGTCTTTCGGCCACCGCATTTACACACCCTACTGTGGGGATTATCCACAGTTCATTGCGGATCCCGACTCTGCCGTCCTTTCTCTTATATCCCATAAAGGTTCTCTTTTCCGTATGAGGCAGTTCACAGACTGAAGGTTCATACGAATACTGTGCCTTTTCGGAAAGTGCCGTTTTCAGATTATGGGTATGAACGCGGCTTCCTTTTGCTATTGCCTCACTTGCGATACCGATCCTGCTGCCGTATTTGATGACCGGTTCGCCAGCCGCTATATCCTTTATGGCTATCTTATGACCCGCAGGGATCTTCTCAAGCGTTGTTACTTCATCACCGCCTGCCCCGATCATGTATCCTTTTTCAATTTCAGACAGCGCGACCACCACGTTGTCCAGTGGATTTATCCTTATCGTATCCAAGAACTTCCTCCGTATCAGGATCTGCTTCCAACGAGCCTCATGGCTTCATAAATTCCATTATCCTCTATAAGCTTAAGATCCCGTATGACCGCTTCGGTAAAACCGGGGAGTTCTTTAAGGGAGCTGCCCCACATTTTTTCATTGTTTATTATCGTTTCGGCAAGCTCACCGGCGTCAGCATCTTTAAGCTTTATAAATTCTTCAAGTATCCAGCCGGTATCCTTTATAAGGAATTCCTTCCCGTCTCTTAAACCTTTAAGAGCACCATCTTCAAGTACCTGCCCGCAATGGTAGAAACAAAGATAAGAAGCAAAAGAAAAAGTCAGGACCTTCGGCAGTCTGCCATTTATTTCATAATACTCAAGCACCGTGGGCATCACCCTTGCCTTCCATTTGGAAGTTGAATTGAGTGCTATTGATAAAAGCTCATGGTCGATGAAGGGATTGGCAAATCTTTCGGATACCGCATCGGCAAACCTTTTAAGTCCCTCAGGATCAAGTCCTTTGAGCACGGGGATTATCTCATCATATATCGCCGCATCCAGAAATCCGTGTATGCAGCTGTCCGACATGCAGTCCCTGACTATATCCTTTCCCGAAAGGAAGGCTGCGTGAACCATCGATGTATGAGCACCGTTTAGTATCCTTACCTTGCGCTTCTTATATGGATCCACATCCTTAACAACCGTTATGGGAAGTCCGGCCTTATCCGCGGGAAATTCATCCATTATGCATTCGGGCCCTTCGATCACCCACTCCGCGAACACTTCGGCCATATCAATAAGCTCATCCGTATATCCGAGCTTTTCGCAGATTGCATCCGCTTCGGCCTTCGGATATCCCGGGACTATGCGGTCAACAAGCGTTGAACAGAAGATATTCTCATCCTGTACCCATTTCTCAAAATCATCCGGGAGTTCCCACTGCCTTATATAACTCTCAATGCATCTTTTAAGCTCATCGCCGTTCCTGTCTGTAAGCTCACACGGGAGGATGATGAATCCCGGAAGTTTAGCATTATACCTCTCATACAGAACCCTTGTAAGCTTGGCAGGAAACGAGGATGGCGGATCATCATTGATTTTACATTCCGGATCATAAACGATACCCGCTTCCGTCGTATTGCTTATTATGAACCTTAACTCCGGAACAGATGCATAGGATAAATATTCCTTATGATCCCTGTTTGGATTTACACATCCCGCCACGCAGGATATCACGCGTTCATGCGTAACTGCCCTGCCGTCATCTATACCTCTTATGAGCAGAGTATATAGTCCTTCCTGCTCATTGATCAGATCACATGTCTTTCCGCTCCCGCGGGGAGTTACCGTGATCACTTTACCGTTAAAGCCTGCCCTTTCATTCATCAGATCGATGAAACAGTCGGCGAAAGCCCTTAAGAAATTTCCTTCTCCGAACTGGAGCACGCGTATCGGCGCATCCTTTAAGAGACAGCCTTTATAATCTGACTTTTCGAGCGTTTTATAGCTTAACCTGTCCATCATCGCTCAGGCCTTTCTTAAGATATGTATGGCGAAACCGCCGAATTCACCGTTCAGATAAATGTTCTTCGTTCCTTTTTCATCCCTCGTCCTGGTGGACTCATCAAAAGACGCACCGCTTCGGGTGAGATGGTATACAGCCCTGTCAACATCGATGGCGGAAATGGCAATATGACCGTTTGTACCCCTGCCCTTACTCTTCATTACCTCAAATTCACTGCCTGCAAAGATAGAGCTGTTGCCGGGTTTGTACTCAAGTCCGAAAAGCGATGAAAGCAAACCGGCAGTCTTTGCAGCCTCATCCTCATTTGCGCTGTTTATACCGATATGCGCAAGCTTAAGTCCGAGCATATTCTTAACGGCCGCCCTGCATATGTCCGTTATTTCGTCCCATTTCTCTCCTTCGATCAGATCCTTCTTTACCATCCATGTGCCGCCGCAGGCAAGCACCTGGTTAAAGCTTAAGTAATCAACAAGGTTCGCAGTGTTTACCCCGCCCGTCGGCATCCATTTAAGGGTTTTGTAAGGACCGGCCAGTGCCTTTAATTTGGCAACGCCGCCGTTTTGTTCCGCCGGGAAGAACTTGACCGCCTTAAGCCCCATCATCATCGCCTGCTCCATCTCACCGGCAGTTGCGGTTCCGGGAAGCATGCATACGCCTTTATCGATCACATAACGTGTGATCTCGGGGTTAAAGCCGGGACTTACCACAAAGCTCACGCCCGCCGCTATCGCACGGTCTGCCTGTTCCTTTGTAAGCACGGTACCGGCACCGAGTATCATTTCGGGAACCTCTGCGGCTATTGCCCTGATCGCTTCTTCTGCCGCTTCCGTCCTGAATGTCACTTCTGCCACCGGAAGGCCGCCCTTTACAAGCGCTCTCGCAAGAGGGACTGCCTTTTTCGCATCTTCGATGGCGATCACCGGTACTATTCCTATATCATGTATCCTGTTAAGTAACTCTTCCATTTGTCACTCCTTTAAAGATTGTTGAAAATCTCAGATACCGAAGTATCTTTTCGCATTATAATAGGATATCCCCGTTACGATCCTCTTAAGCAGCTCTTCATCATTCGGATATTCACCGTTCTCAACCCAGCCGCCGATAAGATTGCACATTATCCTTCTGAAATAATCATGCCTCGTATAAGACAGGAATGATCTCGAATCCGTCAGCATTCCGATGAAATTACCGAGCAGTCCGAGGTTCGCAAGCGACTTCATCTGCTCTTCCATGCCTGACTTTGTATCATTGAACCACCATGCGGGGCCGTGCTGTATCTTTCCGGGCACCTCAGAGGACTGGAAGCAGCCGAGTATGGTTCCTATCTGCTCATTGTCGGCCGGATTTAATGAAAAGATTATAGTCTTTGGAAGTTCATCCGTACTGTCAAGTTCCGACAAAAGAGAAGCTATATTACCGCCGCATGTGTTCTGCGCGATCATATCATATCCTGTATCGGGACCGAGCATC
>JAEEGL013500904.1_pt1 | contig 14847 bp, 14 predicted proteins | sample 9134231 | NCBI WGS metagenome assembly JAEEGL01 (sample SAMN16246548, study PRJNA631951) | gut metagenome | biome: gut microbiome; feature: rumen; material: fiber-attached | host: Bos | place: Iran: Karaj | collected 2018-10 | reverse complement strand
GCTAAATTTTTAGCAGGTAAGCCAGCAGGCTTATACGATATGAAGCAGGTTATTGCAAGCAAGTAATTACAGCGAATGAGGGTAGAATATGTATATACAGCTTAATTCACAGGTAATATGCTATGAGAAAACCGGCGAGGGAACGCCGGTTATTCTTATCCATGGTAATAAAGGTGACCATCACACCTTTGATGAACTGTCAGAGACAATGAGTCGAGAGCATACAGTTTACGCCATGGATTCCAGAGGCTATGGCGAAAGCGCCACTCCAAAGGAGTACCACTATGCTGATATGGCAAATGATGTAATCAACTTAATAAAAGCACTTGAAATTTCAAAGCCATACCTGGTGGGTTTTTCCGATGGAGGCATAATAGCCCTTTTAGTGGCTATGAAAGCAGGAAAGCTTTTGTCTGGAATAGTCTGCTGTGGTGCAAATATGACACCAGCAGGCATCCATCATAAGGATTTTAAGGAAATGAAAAAAGAATATAAAAAGACAAAAGATCCTAAGACTCTTATGATGCTTACTGAGCCAGATATTACAGATGATGACCTTAGGTCAATAAGAGTGCCTGCTATTATAATTGCCGGTGAAGATGACTGTATCAGAAAAAAGGAAACTGAGCGTATAGCCAAAAATATCCCAGACGCATCTATTCAAATCCTTCCTGACCATAATCACTTTAGTTATATCGTAGGAACTGACTTGCTTTATCGATACATTAGGAACTTTTTGAGGTAGAAAACTAGCTTGTAAAAAGGGAGTTTCCATGATAAAATTGTTACAAAAGTGTGAACGCCTTGAAAAAGCGTTATAGTGTGTAACAATTTAATTGGGATGAGTTTATAATGGGAACCAAACGGGAGAATTGGCTTAAAAAGGCTGAAAAATTTAATACCGCAATTGGCATCATTGCTATGCTTATAGTATTGATTTGCTACCTATGTACTCGAAATGAGTACAAGACATTTGCAGATCTTACAACAGAGATTCAGCCTATTACCGTGGCTCATTTAGAGGATGGCTCTGTGGAATACTTTTTCAATGTTTCTGATTTCAGAGACACATGTAATGGAATGGTATTTTTTACAAGTCATCAGCTTGTGAAGGGCTACGCTAACGGTAAGGAAATATTTGATTTCACACATGTGGAAAAGCCTTGGGGTTCAACTCCAGGCTCTAATTTCCAATTTGTAGAGATTAATGACCGTATGGTAAACGTGGCGGTTATTGTAAAGCCAGTTTATGATGTGGTAAAGGATCAGCATCTAAGCTTTTATGTAGGTAATTCTAATGAGATGTACAACAGCATCATGGAAGAATCTATGCCTAGATTCTTCGTTAGCTTGCTGATTGTTATTTTTAGTATGGTATTATTTGCCTACTATATAATCATGAGAGATAGAGTACACCTTAGCAAAGAGCTATTGTACCTTTCATATCTATCATTCTTTGCGGGCATTTGGTCATTAAACGAAACCGATGTTACTTCACTTTTGATTAGAAACAAGGTATTTGATAGCATTATTCCTTATTTTTGCTTAATGCTTGTGGTTCCACCATTTATTCAATTTTTTGATAGTTATTTGGATTTAAAGAGCAAGGTTGTTAAGGATATAGTTTCGACCTATGCCATTACACAATTCATTGTTTTAACAATACTTCACTTCACAGGAATATTAGAATTTAGAGAGTCATTAGCTATGATGCAGTCATTGATTTTCATATCCTCTTTATACATGTTCCTTGGAGTTATAGGAAAAATAATTACAGGCAAAATTAATCGTCATGTTAAAATATGTGCGTTTGGTCTTACTGCATTTTTTGCAGCAGTTGTGATTGATATTTCTCAGTATTATAAAGGACTGGGAGACTCGGATCACGCCGGTAGATATGTATTCCTCGCTTTTGTATTTTTACTAGCATGGGATATGATTAAGGATGCGTATGACATTATTGAAAAGGGACGTCGTGCAAAGCAGCTAGAGGTATTTGCTCTTACTGATTCTATGACTGGCCTGTTCAACAGAAACGCATTCGAAAGTCATGCTGATACAGAAAATAGACTCGAAGGACTTGTGGCTGTTGTCGCTGATGCAAACGGCCTGAAAAAATGTAACGATACATATGGCCATGACGCAGGTGATATCTACATCACAAAGGTGGCGGATACATTTAACCATGTCTTTGGTAAATATGGAAACTGCTACAGAATTGGCGGCGACGAGTTCTGCTGTATTATTCCATCGGGCAAGCATGTAAATATGGAACGACTTAAAAAGCAGTTCTATACAGAAATATACACAATCAATCTTAGCGGGGATTATGCATTTAATATTGGTGTTGCTGTAGGTGATGCCTGCTATGATAAGGCAGTAGATAGAGATTTTAGATCCTTAGTAAAGAGAGCTGATGTTTCTATGTACGCAAATAAAAAGGCTATAAAAGCTCAGGTTTCATAGCCATTCATCCAGTCAACAAGCTCCAGTAAACCTTCTTCGGTGAATGGAGCTTTTTTTGATACCTTTTTTTCTTCAGGGGTATTTTCAGAGCTAAAAGGGCCTTCCCAAAGAGTAGCTTTGAATAAAAGCTCTTCAGAATCTTCCTCCTGGAATTTTTCAATTTTATAACATTTCTTGCCATCACTTCCTGTGAAGGATGGGGCTTTTTTGTAATATCCTAATGATAGGAGTCTGCTTCTTTCAATCATAGGTACATTGTAAATAAACTATAAGACTTTGTCACTAAAGAATGATAAAATTAAATAATAAAACAAACTATATAGCAGGGGGCGCTTATGGGAAAAGGTAGAATATTTAGGATTATTTGCGGTGCTATGATAGCTATTATTGTAGTGATTCTTATTGTGGTATTTGTTAGTGACGATGACGAAAGCCAGTCTGTTGCAGCAAATGTTGATATGACAATGCCATATGCAGACACAGCTACATGGATGAGCTATCTGTCCGATGATTTATATTTATCAGAGATTACATTGCCAGGAACCCATGATAGCTGCGCTAGAAACGTTATGTTAGGCTATGTAATGAGATGCCAGGATACTGATGTAAAAACACAGCTTGAAAACGGCTATAGGTACTTGGATTTACGAGTGGCCCTGCAGGAAAGCGAATCTGGGAATAAACTAAAGCTTGTGCATAATTTTGCAAACTGTCATAAAACTGGCAGCCTCACATCTGACTATATTTATTTTGAGGATGTGTGCCAGGATTTATATAAATTCCTCCAGACCAATCAGAAAGAAACTGTAATGGTAAATATCAAAATTGAGGATGACCAGCATTCAATCAGCGACATTCAAGAGCTGATTATGGCAGAGCTGAAGGCAAACAAGGACTATTGGTACACTGATTCTTCTATCCCAACATTAAAGGAAGCTAGAGGGCGTGTAGTGCTTGCTACTAGATTTAAAGATGAGGCTGGCACTGGAATTACTGGAATAAATGTTATATGGCCTGAGCAAAACAATACAAAGCCAGCAGATATACCATACGAGCTGTATGTAAATGATGATTACAGAATGTGGGTTCAGGACAGATATAAATATTCTGTTGAGGATAAATACGAAGCGGTGATTGATGGCTTGGAAAACTGCGAGGCAGATGAAAACACATTCTTTTTAAATTTTGTCAGCACCAGTGGAGATGGAAAAATCGGCCATCCTAGAGGCTATGCAAATGCATTAAATGAACTTTTGACAGAATATTCCCTTAAGAATAATACAAGTTATGGCGTTATAATAGTTGATTTTGGCAACGCAGACTTGGCTAGACATATTTATTACACAAATTCGTTTTAATATATAGTAATACTAAATATCAAAATCAGGAGGCTTACATGGATAAACTTACAGAACAGGAAATCAACCCAATTCTTTTGGAGTTCCTAGACACGGACTCTTTCGAAGAGAAGTACAAGATTTTGGTAGCTACACCAGTGATGGACTTTGACGATTTATTAATTGACAATATGGCATCATCCATTGACGTAGTTATCGAGGACGGAGATATAGAGACTAGAGTACAGGAGTTGAAGATTTGTGTAAGCACAAGAGCGAGATATGAAACCACTAGATTTAGGAGGTAGAAATGTCTAAAACCAAAAATGCTAAACAGAAAAAGATCAAAAACAAGTTATTGGTATTACTACTGCCAGTAGTAATTCTGACCATTATTTGTTTGGTCACTTTCTCAGAGAGACTATCAAGGGCTAGTATGACCAAAAAGGCTACTGCTCAGCTTGATTCATCTATTTCGAATCAGGCTGATAATATTGAGTCTTGGTTGAATGAAAACTTGGAAAACTTTTCAACGGTAAAACAGGCCATTGAAAAGACACATCCAGATGAGGAAGGTCTACAAAGTATTCTGGATGCATTTTATGGATTTAACAAAAACAATGTAAACGGTCTTTATATTGGTACTGCTTCTGGCATGTCCTATAAAGCATCTCAGTCAGATGCGAGAGTTGCGAATCCCACAGGCGAGGCTTGGTACAAGCAGGGACTTTCTACTATAAATATGAAGTATGGTAGGGCCTATACTAACGAAAACGGAGAAAATGTTATCACTGCCGCTGGAATCCTTAGGGATGGAAGTGGAGAGATAAAGGTTATCGCTGCTGATGTGGGACTGAACCAGATTAGTATTATTGTAAACTCTGGTGTAAAAATGGATAGTGCAATTTCATTTTTGGTAGACACTACAGATTACACCATACTTGCCCATAGAGACCCAGCTAGAATTTCTACAACTCTTAGCACATCCGATTCAGATAAATTTATGGCGGGTGTGGCAAATAAGCTTATTTCTAGAGACTACACCACATCGGAGATTAATGGAAATCAGGTGGCTATTAAAGAAATATCAGGAACAGATTGGGTACTGGTATCTTACATATCGAATAAGATAATACTTAGTGATGTATATAAATTAGCTAATGTTCTTATCGTAATTGGTTGTATAGCTACACTTATTATTATCATCGCTATCAACCTTGTGGTTTCGAGAGTTATCGCACCTCTTGGTCATATTACTAAAAACATTACTGACATGGCAGAAGGTGATTTCACAATCGCTGTTAAGCAGGAAAGCGATGATGAAATTGGATTCATGGGAGAAAAAGTCAGCGAATTTATCGCTTCTATGCGAAAGATGCTTTCTTCTATCAATGAGGAATCTGAAAAGCTTAAAGAGCAGTCTGATAACTCAGATAGAGTATCAAAGGATATGTTTGATGCATCTCGCTCCCAGGCAGATGCTATGCAAAACCTTAACAATACTGTAGACCAGCTTGCCATAGCAGTTAATGAAATCGCTGAAAATGCTACCACGCTTGCTATGGTAGTATCTGATACAAGAGAAAATTCAAACGAGGCCAATGCCAGCATGAAGGAAACTGTTGAGATTTCTAAGCGTGGCCGCGCTGATATGGAACAGGTATCAGAGGCTATGATTGGTATCAAGGCAAACAACGATGAGCTGGTTAACAAGATAAACGATGTAGGTAAAGCATCAGAAGAGATTACCAAGATTGTTGGACTTATTGCAGAAATTGCAGACGAAACAAATCTGCTTTCACTTAATGCTTCTATTGAGGCAGCCAGAGCAGGAGAGGCCGGCAAGGGCTTTGCAGTAGTTGCAAGCGAAATCGGAAAGCTGGCACAGAATTCGGCAGCCAGCGCAGAAAATATTTCAAGACTTATTGATGATGTACAAAGAGCTATCAATTCCGTTGTAGCTCAGGCAGAATCAAGTGCAGAAAATATCGATGCCAACAGCGAACTTATTAATACTGCTGTTGAAACTTTCGATCAGATTTACCAGAACATTGAAAAATCTAACGAGCTGATTGACCTTATGATTAAGGATGTTGAAAAGGTAGACGAGGTGGCTTCTAATGTGGCAGCTATTTCAGAAGAGCAGGCAGCCAGTGCAGATGAAATCCTTGAAACCAGCCATCATATGGTTGAACAGGCCAATAGCATAACCCAGAGCAGTCAGGATGTGGCAGATAACTCTCACGAACTTGCGGAGACTTCTCAGAAGCTTACAGGATATGTACAGCAATTTAAGATTAGTGGAGAGGAGGCCGAAAGTGATGAATAGCAGAAAGCTTCTTAGGAAAATATCAGTTTTATTATTAACAGTTGCTTTAATGGCCCCAATGCTTTTCACAGGCTGTGGTGCATCTGCTGGTGGAGGAGGTGGCGCGGCCAGCGCTAATGGAGTAAAGGCACTTTACTCAGGCCCTGCATCAGATACCTTTAAACAGCTTTTGATGGATTCCTTGGCAGAGGAAGCTAAAGCAGCTGGAGCAACCTTAGATTTTGGCGAGGCTTGTGCCACTGTTAATGATCAGGTAGAGCAGATTAGAAACGCAGCCTCATCTGGATATGATGCAATTATTTGTTTACCACTTGATAAAGATACAGCTTTGCAGCTTCAGGCTGCAGCAGGAGATACTCCTATTATCTATGTAAATGCCTGCCCAGATGACCAGTTCCTTAAGGCAAACAAATTTATGGCTGTATGTAGCTTAGAGGAGGATGCAGGAGAGTTCCAGGCAGAATATGTTTATAACAAATTAGGCCAGCCTAGTAGTTTGAATATAGTAATTCTCAGAGGCGAGCTTACTCACAATGCTGCTGTATCTCGTTCCGTATCTGTAAAGCACTGGTTCCAGGACCATGGTGTACAAGCGAATGTGGTATTTGATGATACTGCAAATTGGAGCCCGGATGAAGCAGATGAGGTGTTCAATGTATTCTTGCAGACTAATCAGCCATTTGATGCTGTATTCTGCAACAATGATGATATGGCTCTTGGGGTATGTAGAGCAATGAAAAAGAATAGGCTTGATATGACAAAGATTCCAGTTGTTGGTGTAGATGCTACTGCAGCAGGTTGCCAGTCAATATTAGATGGCGAGATGCAGTTTACTGTATATCAGTCAGCAAAGGGACAGGCCGGCAAGGCTATAGAGCTTTTAGCTGCCCTTACATCATCGGGTGATGCAGCGGGAATTGAAGGTCTAACAGAAAATGGCCTGACAGTACTTGTTCCATTTGAGCCGGTTACTGCAGATAACGTTAAAAATTACATGTAAAAAATATGAGAGCAAGGCTAAATGCCTTGCTCTAGTTATTTAAATGGATTTTCAAAAATCATATTAGAATTGTGGTAGCGTCTGTCTGACGTAACATCCTCTCCAAACCATTCTGGAGCAGTAAAGCTATTAGCAGCCTCTTCTGTAGGAAATTCTACCTCGGCCATAATAAGGCCCGCCATGTGTCCACTAAAAACATCTAACTCAATGGTATAAGGCTCAAGTGGAATCAGGTAGCGACGCTTTGTAATTAAATGGCCATCTATTTTAGTTGCAAGGTGTTCGTATGCTTCTTTAGTGAGAGCAGCTTCAATTTCCTCCCTAGCCATCAGGCCACTTCCCTTATATGTAAGGATGTAATTATCATTCTTTTTTCTGATTCTAACCACAGGGCTGGTGCTTAAATAGCCTTGTTCTATTTCTACATATTCATATATTGATAAATCAGGTAATTCTTTTATTAAAAACTTTCTTTCGATTTCCATTATTTCGCTCCTTTTCCTCAATGTTAGCATAGCTGGGCACTATATAAATGTCTTGAAATAATTACGTTTCTAATGTAAAATACTGTATACGAGTGTGGCTATATGCCAATTGAATTAGTATTAAATGTGTGAAGCTGGGAAGTTTCGCACCTATTAAGGAGGAAATTTATAATGATTACAGCCGGTGATTTTAGAAACGGTATGACTATCGAGATGGATAACAAGGTATACCAGGTTATCGAGTTCCAGCATGTAAAGCCAGGTAAGGGCGCAGCTTTCGTTCGTACAAAGCTTAAGGACATCAAGGGTGGTGGTGTTACAGAAACATCTTTCCGTCCTACAGAGAAGTTCCCAGCTGCACGTATCGACCGTAAGGATATGCAGTACCTTTACAATGATGGTGAGCTTTACAACTTCATGGATGTTGAGACATATGATCAGGTAGCTCTTACATCAGACCAGATTGGTGATGCTCTTAAGTTTGTTAAGGAAAACGAAATCGTTAAGATGCTTTCACACAACGGTTCAATCTTCTCAGTTGAGCCACCTATGTTCGTAGAGCTTCAGATTACAGATACAGAGCCAGGTTTCAAGGGCGATACAGCTACAGGTGCTACAAAGCCAGCTACAGTTGAGACAGGTGCTGTTGTATACGTACCACTTTTCGTAGAGAACGGTGAGACAATCAAAATCGATACAAGAACAGGAGAGTACTTATCAAGAGTTTAATCTTGTAAGTAATTGACTATGGATTATAGAGAATACCCACTTTCAGAGCTTTTGAAAAATCGTAAAATTTTTACAGTGTTTGATGAAGAGTTCCAAAAAGGAACCTGGTTAGATGCAACAGCGCTTCTCAGAAGCGAAAGCACTATTAACCAGCTCTACAGGGATGGCACTGTCCCTCGGGAAACACTGGATAAGATAGTGGCTAGACTCTCTAAATAAGATTTTTAAGAACCTTGGTTTTATACCAGGGTTCTTTTTTTAAATACTCATATTTGGTATTATAGGCATATAAGGAGGGACTAATGATGTTTATTACAGACACAATAAAATACATTGGCTGCGACGATAAAACTATCGACTTATTTGAAAGCCAGTACCCAGTACCAAATGGAGTTTCATATAATTCATATGTTATATTAGACGATAAAATTGCTGTTATGGATACAGCAGACCCACGTGTTTCTGATCAGTGGCTTGCAAATCTTGAAAGAGAATTGGCTGGGCGCACACCAGATTATCTGGTGGTTTCACATATGGAGCCAGATCACTCAGGCTCTATAAAAATATTCTTAGAAAAATATCCTGACGCAACGGTGGTTGGCAATGCAAAGACATTTCCAATGATGGGACAGTTTATGGATGCTGGTCTCTTTGAAAATAGAAAGATGACAGTGGCAGAAGGCGATAAGCTTTCCCTTGGAAGCCATGAGCTTACATTTGTGATGGCACCTATGGTGCACTGGCCAGAGGTTATGGTAGAGTACGAATCGAAAGAAAAGGTGCTTTTCTCTGCTGATGGCTTTGGAAAGTTTGGAGCTCTTGATGTGGACGAACCATGGATAGATGAGGCCCGTAGATATTATCTTAATATTGTGGGTAAGTATGGTGCATCAGTGCAGGGACTGTTGAAAAAGGCGGCGTCTCTTGATATTGAGAAAATTTGTCCATTACATGGCCCAGTATTAACAGAAAATTTACAGTATTATGTTAATCTATATGATGTTTGGAGTAGCTATAAGCCAGAGGAGGAAGGTGTGCTTATTGCCTGTGCATCCATCCATGGTAATACCAAAAAGGTAGCATTAAAGCTTCAGGAAAAGCTTGAAGCTGCTGGCGTAAAGACACAGTTTATGGACTTAACAAGAGACAGTATGTCAGAGGCTGTAGCTCGTGCCTTTTATTGGGATAAAATGGTATGCTTGGCATGCACCTATGACGGTGGTTTATTCCCACCTATGGGCGACTTTTTGCATCACCTTACAGCAAAGGCTTATCAAAACCGTAAGGTCGCCTTCGTAGAAAATGGCACCTGGGCTCCACAGGCAGCAAAATGCATGCGTGCAATCTTGGAACCTATGAAAAATCTTGAATTCGTGGAACCTGTGGTATCCATCAAATCTGCAATGCAAGATGACTCCGTACTTGATGTTTTAGTAAATGAACTACAGTAACTATAAATCTTAGATGAGGCAGTAGCAAACAAGCTCTGAGTGTTACTCCTGAGCCAATCTCGCGAAGGAGTAATACTCAGGCTTGTAAGCGTAACTGCCGGAGTGGAGGGGGTTATGGCAGTAGAAGTTAATCACAGAAAAGTAGCTATTGTTGGTGCAGGTTTTGTAGGTTCAGCCACCGCGTTTGCATTGTCCCAGAGCGGCCTGTTTTCAGAGATGGTTCTTATTGATGCAGACCATGACAAGGCTGAAGGTGAGGCTATGGATATTTCCCATGGCGCTCCATTTACAAAGCCTATTAAGATTTACGCAGGAGATTATGATGATGCGGCAGATGCAGCAGTATGTGTAGTTACTGCTGGCGCAGGCCAAAAGCCAGGAGAAACCAGACTGGACCTTGTGCATAAGAATGTAGGCATTTTCAAGTCTATTATTCCTGAGATTGCAAAGCGCGATTTCGGTGGAATCCTTCTTATTGTGGCAAATCCTGTTGACGTGCTTACACTGGCTGCACTTAAGCTTTCTGGCTTGCCAGAAAATAGAGTAATCGGTTCTGGCACAGTCCTTGATTCAGCCCGTCTAAAGACTGAACTGGGCGAGCACCTTGGTATCGATAGCCGTTCAGTTCATGCATTTATTATTGGTGAGCATGGAGATAGTGAAATCGCAGCATTCTCAAGTGCTAATGTTTCGGGAATCCCTGTAAATGATTTCTGCGAGATGAGAGGTCATTTCGAGCACAAGAAATCGGAAAAGGAAATCGCTGAAAGGGTTAAAAATGCGGCATATGAGATTATCAAAAGAAAGCATGCCACATACTATGGCGTGGCGGTTGCTGTAAGACGTATCTGCGAAGTTATCATTCGCGATGAAAAATCAATCCTTCCTGTTTCATCAATGATGCATGGGGAGTATGGAATTGAAGGTGTGTGCCTTTCAATGCCAGCGGTAGTTGGTGCAGAGGGACTTGAGACAAAGGTTCCAATTTCTCTTGATGATGAAGAAATCAAGGCTTTACAGGAATCCGCAAAGACCTTAAAAGAGGTTGTAAATACAATAGAATGGTAGATTTAAGAGCGTTCAACTTAGTTGGACGCTCTTTTTGTTTGACTATTATGTGATTTATTACTTAAAAAAATGTGAAAAGCCTCAAATTAGTAAGCTCCTACATTATAATTACTGTATCTAGCTGTATATGTGTATTAATATACGTTGATTAAATATATGGAGGTTTGAGGTATGAAGGCTAGTACAAAGGAGAAAGGCACAATTGCTGGCGCACTTAGAAAGTTTTCCGGTTTCACCATTCAGATGTTTATGGTCAGCGGAATAATCATTGCATTATTCCTTGGCATTATTTTTGCAAACATCTACAGCTTTTACAATGTGCAGTTTGTAACTGAAAAGTATCAGATGGAAATCAGAAAGGACGTGCAGACAATTAATAAACGTCTTTTATTTGCTATCTGTTCAAAGGATGCAGATGTTACTGCAGCCCAAAAGGAAGACTTGGAGAAGCGCTTCCCTAAGATTGAAGGATACTTTGAGACATTGTCAAAGAACCTTAATGATGAAGCCTTTGGTGCGCAGCTTACTACTAATTGGAAAGCTTTTTCAGATGCTTCCTTTGAAATGCTTGCCTTGGTTGAATCAGGAGATGCCACAGGTGCTCTTGAGTATTATAATTCTACATTAAACGATGTGTCTGAGACGCTAGCGGATTCCCTTGATGCTTTAGGCGAAAGGGCCGAGACAGCAGCCGCAGGCAAATATCAGACTATCCTTATATTTATCGTTTGTACACTTGGACTTATTATCATTGGTGTAATGACAATGATTATTATGAATACCAGAAGCACTAGGTCGCTTGTAGGCGAAATCGAGGCTGACCTTGATATACTTGCAAAGGCATCTGAAGAGATTGCGAATGGTAATGTTCACGTAGATATCGACTACAGAGCAAACAACGAAATCGGCAAGGTGGCTCACCAGCTTCGCAAAGCCGTAACAGCTCTAGCCTTCTGTATAGATGAGATTTCCCAAAAGATGTCTACAATGGCATCTGGAAACTTTAATATTAGCTTTGAGCAGGATTTCTTTGGAGACTTCAAGGAGATTCAAAATTCCATCGAATTATTCTCAAAGGATATTTCTGATTCAATGACAGAAATTATGGAGGTTTCTGACATGGTATCTGATGGTGCTAATCAGATTGCCGGAGCAGGTCAGAACCTTGCAGATACAGTTACATCTCAGGCAAATATCGTAGAGGATCTTTCAGTTACTGTATCTCAGATTACCGACCAGATTTCTACAAATTCTACCGATGCAACTTCTATTTCAAAAGAGGTTGAGGTGGTTGCTGAAAATATCGTAGAAGGTAACAAGAGAATGCAGGATGTTGTAAATGCAATGGATGCAATTTCTAGTTCTTCACAGGAGATTTCAAAGATTATCGATACAATCAATGCCATTGCAGATGAGACAAACCTTCTTTCACTAAATGCTTCTATTGAGGCGGCTCGTGCAGGTGAAGCAGGTAAGGGTTTTGCCGTTGTTGCTGGTGAGGTATCAAAGCTTGCAGGTCAGACAGTTGAGGCTGCTCAAAATACTGCAGAGCTTATCAATGCATCACTTCGCAATGTACAGGAAGGTATTTCAATTGCCAACGATACTGCTGATAAGCTAAATGGTATGGTTGATCAGGTACAGAGCATTGCCGACAAGGTAAAGGTGATTGCAGAGGCATCAAATACTCAGGCAGCATCTGTAAAGGAAATGTCAGCAGACATCAACGAAATTTCTTCTGTTGGCCAGAACAACGCAGCTACTTCAGAAGAGTCACTTGCTCTTAGCTACGAAATGAACGAGCATGCTAATTCTCTTAAGGGCTTAGTTGAAAAGTTCGAATTAAAGAAATAATTATAGGTTAGAGATGACATATAACACCCCTCACTTTTTAATAGTGGGGGGTGCTTTTTTGTGCGATTTAGGATAATATTAGAAAAGATATTTTTAATTGGGAGAGGGTATAATGGTTTATAAATTTAAAGAGTACAAAGCGCCTGAAATCTTGGAAAATCACTTGAAGCTAGGAGGTAAGGATGCTTTAGGCAATCATATAGAAGTTACCAGCGGCTATATTAAAAAGAATGGTAAGCCTTCTATGGCTGTTATGGGAGAGATGCATTTTTCCAGAGTTCCAAGGGAGCAGTGGAAGAAAGCTCTGCAGCTTATGAAGGAGGGCGGCATTGATATTGTTGCCACTTATATCATTTGGATTTACCACGAAAGAGAAGAAGGTCAGTTTGACTGGACTGGCGATAACGACTTAAGAGCTTTCTGTGAGCTTGCTACAGATGTAGGCCTGGAAGTCTGCGTTAGAATAGGCCCTTGGTGCCATGGCGAGGTCAGAAACGGTGGCCTGCCAGATTGGATTTTACAAAAAGGATTTGCTGTCAGAACAAACGACAGCCAGTATTTAACATACGTAGAAAGATGGTACAAGCAGATTGCTGCACAGATTACTGGAGCAGTTACTATGTGCCAGCTGGATAATGAGCTGACAGATCAGCCAGAGCATCTTCTTAAACTTAAGGAAATGGCCATCGCTGCAGGTATAAGAGTTCCTGTTTATACTGTTACAGGTTGGAATTCTGTTAGCGGTGCACGTATCCCAGTGGATGATGTGCTTCCTACATTTGGTGGATACTGTGACGCTCCATGGGATGAGGGCACTGAGGAACTTCCACCTTGCACAAGATACTACTTCACTGGTATTAGAAATGATTCAGCTATCGGTAAGGATTTGATAAAGGATAGCGAGTCAGACGGCTGGAGACTGCCATATGAAAGATACCCATATGCCACCTGCGAAATCGGCGGCGGTCTAATGGATACTTATCATCGACGCTATCAGATTCGTGGCAAGGATGTATATGCCATGACCATGATTATATTATGCGAGGGTGCTAATCTTTTAGGCTATTACATGTACCATGGCGGCCTTAATAAGGTGGCTCCAGAATATACATTGCAGGAGTCAAAGGAGACAGGATATCCAAATGATTATCCATATATTTCCTACGATTTCCAGGCTCCAATTTCCAGCTACGAAGAAACAAGAGAGTCCTACGACCTGCTCAATCTCCTCCACTTGTTTGTTCATGAGTATGGACAAAAGCTTGCTACCATGACCTATGTGGAGGCCAAAACGGCGCCTTCCCTTGGCAGCCTGTCAGGGCTTCGCTACGGCATGAGAAGAGATGCAAACAGTGGATTTGTTTTTGTAAATAATTATCAGAGACTACACGAGCTTGCCCAGATTAAAGATGTGACAATAGACACAGGCGATGTGCAGTTCCCTACCATAGATGTGCTTCCAGATGTAAGCTTTTTCATGCCATTTAACATGGATATGGGAAATGGCGTAGTTCTTAAATATGCAACTGCTCAGCCACTTTGTAAGAGCGGTGACACATGGCTGTTTTTAGAGATTCCTGGAGTAAAGCCTGTATTTGAATTTGCAGATGTATCTAAGACCTGCACAGTGATAGTGCTTAACATCGAAGAGGCAAAGCTCCTTCGAAAGGTAGACGGAAGAGCATATTTTGTAGATTATCCAGGAAAGACCCTGTCAGATTTACTTTCTGCAAAGGACAATGACTACACACTTGAAAAGCTTGATGGCCCAGCCTTTGAAATTCCAGAAATGTTTAAAAAGGAGCTTGAGTACAAAAACGCTCCAATAACCTGGTACAAGGTTACAGCAGAGGGGGATGATGGCTTCGTAGATATTGATATAAAAGGCGATGTAATGCAGTTGTATGCAGATGGTAAATTAGTGGAGGATGATTTTTACCATGGTATGCCATGGAGATTACCTAAGAAGTTAATTACCAATGATGCTTATATTGTGGTATCAGATGCAAATTCTGACATTTATCTTGAAAAAACCTTTGCCTTATACAATTAAATTAAGTATCATATATTAAGTTTGAAAATTAAAGAAACGAAAGATAGGAGAGAGATAATGTTAGAGAAAAACCTT
>JAEEGL012878524.1_pt1 | contig 14847 bp, 16 predicted proteins | sample 9134231 | NCBI WGS metagenome assembly JAEEGL01 (sample SAMN16246548, study PRJNA631951) | gut metagenome | biome: gut microbiome; feature: rumen; material: fiber-attached | host: Bos | place: Iran: Karaj | collected 2018-10 | reverse complement strand
TGAGTTCAAGAGTAGAAAAGTATTCTAAGAATGCTACTACAAGTAGTAGACAAGCTAGAAACAAACAATTATACGAAGATTTATATAGTGATACTAGTTATTCTAATTCTGTTGTATTAGATAATTCTAAGACTATAGATATAGATAAGATTAAAGATATATTAGAAAAAGAAAAGAAATATCAAGAAAAGAAAACATATAATCCTACAAGTGATTTATATGCCGATTTAGAGAGTATTTCTACATCAGCTGATATAGATAGGGTATATGATATAAATGAGGTTTTAAAGAGTGCTAAAAGCAGTCGTGATATATTTGAAGATGCTAATGAAAGAAGAAAAACACAAAGTAAGTATTCTAGTCATATAGATATAGAAAAAGAATTAGAAAAAACAAAGGATGCTTATGATAAATTACTTCATGAAGAAACAGAACTTCTAGAACTTATGAATACTTTAACTAATGCTACTAAAGAAGATCTTGCTATGTCTATGTTTAGTGATTTAACTGAAGATGCAGTTAAGAAACAAAATACAGTAGAAGTTAAACAAATAGAAGAACAAAAATCAGAACCATATAACTCAAGTACATTTATGTTTGATACTAAGGATTTTGATTTAGTAGAAGAAGAAGCAGAAAACTTAAAGAAATCTAATAATCTAACTAAAGTATTAATAGTTATATTTGTTATAGCATTTATAGTTATAGCAGCTTTCTTTATTAAATATTACATATTAAAATAGTCATATGACTATTTTTTTGTTATAATTAAATTGGTGATAAACATGAAAGTAAAAACAGAAAAATATGAATATGAAATAATTAAAGATTATAGAGACGCATTTGATAAAGAAGAGTTCTTAAATAGATATACAGACTTCTTTGAAATATATGATTATATAGTAGGAGACTATGCCTACGGTAAACTTAGATTAAAAGGTTTTTATGACGATAAAAATAATAAAGCATCTAATATAAATAAGTATAGTAGAGTAGATAAATATATTGAAGAAAACTGTGCTTATGGATGCAAATATTTTATTGCTAAAAAGATATAAACATGTTATAATTTATATAGTAGGTAGGTGTTAATAAATGAATGAAAATTTATTCTATGTTATAAACGAAGATGGTACTCCAGTAGATGCTAGAGCATTAATTAGATTTAAACTAAATGATAATGATTATTTAGTATATACATATAATGAAATCAATGAAAATGAAATGATTAAAATATATGTAACTGGTATAGCATTTGATTCATATAAAGAAATAGCAAGTGACGATGAATGGAATAATGTTAAAGATGCTTTAAAAGTGTTTGCTAAAGATTCTAGTCCACTTGGAGATAATTTTGTATCTAATATTAAAGTATTAGGAGAAGAAATCTCAATTAGAAAACCAAAAAAATTATTAGTTTCTCAAAAGTTTGCTAATACATTAGCTTCTAAGTATGGTGAAGAAACTGCTTCTGAACCAAAAGTGATGGAACCAGTTAAAGAAGAAGCTCCTGTAGTAGAACAAAAAGTTTCAGAACCTGTTGTTAGTAACATTTCTGAAAATGAATTAAAACTTGAAAAAACAATCAAGATACCTACTTTTGAAGAATTACAAGCTAGATCAAAAACTATTCAAAATGCTATGAACTCTGTTACTCAACCAGAAGTTAAAAAGCCAGCTATGGAAGATAAGACAGTTGTTTATGATCAAAAGGTTAATAGTAGAGATTATGAAGAACAATTCAAGAAAGATGTTGAACCTGTTTTATTAGATGTATATGCAAAACAACAAAAGAGAATAGAAGAACTTGAAGAAGAATTATCAAAGACTAAGTTTGATTTATTTGAAAAACAAAAAGAAACTTTATCATTAAATAATGAAAAAGCTGCTCTTCAAGAAGAAATAGATAACGTTAATAAGAAGATGGATGGAATCCTAAACGTAATTCAAGGAAAAAGAGAATAACTAGTGTAAAAACTAGTTATTTTTTATTGTTATATAATAAAATAATATGATATAATATACTTAGAATAGAGAAGTAGGTGTTTAGATATGGTTGAATTTATGACTTTAGTTTCTCAAATTGATAATGATAAGGTTACTCCTGATGAGCGTAAAAAGTATTGGGGTAGTATTGTTAAAGTAGTAAAAAAGAATGGTAAAGAGATTGCAGTGTATAAAGATCATCCTGAATTAGAAGTATATTATAAAGATTTATTAAGAATAAATGAATCTACATATAATACAGTTATGGCTGATTTATTAGAAGGTATAAATAAGACTTCCACTGAGTCTAAGGAAACTGTTCCAGTTACTCCTATACCATCTCCTGTAGATGAAACTCCAGTAGCACCTGAAGCACCAGCTGCTCCAGCTATACCTTCAACACCTGATATGCTAGTTAATACTGGTAAAACTATTGCTATGAGTCCAATAACTATTGATACTCCTACAGCATTAGAAGTTCCTGAAGTAAATGAGCAAGTTCAAACTACTCAAGCTCCTACTATTGAAAGAGCAAAAACTAAAACTATGAAGAAACAAGTTAATATTGGTGCTAATAGACAAGCAGGTTTTGTTGAAGCTATAGTACTTGGAGTAGTAGTTCTAGTATATATTGCTATTATTGTAAATTTAATAATAAGACTAAAATAAACATATTTTAAATATGTTTTTTTTATTGTATAATTTAGTTAGGAGGTATGCTTATGAAAGTATTATCAGTTAATGCAGGATCATCTTCATTAAAGTTTAAATGTTATGAAATGCCAGAAGAAAAAGTACTTGCTTCTGGAGTATTTGAAAGAATTGGTATTAAAGATGGTTTTTATACAATTAAAGTAAATGGAGAAAAAAGAGAAAAGAAATGTGATTTACCAGATCATAGAGATGCTTTCTCTAAATTAATGAATGAATTAATTAGATTAAATGTTATTTCATCATTTGATGAAATAGAAGCTGTAGGACATAGAATAGTTCAAGGAGCAGACCATTATAAATCATCTGTTATAGCTACAGATGAAGTAGTTAAAGATGTATTAGATTTAGCTAGTTTAGCTCCACTTCATAATAAAGCTGCTGCTACAGGAATTAAGGCTGCTAAAGAAGTAATTAAGAATGCAGTACATGTCTGTGTATTTGATACAGCATTCCATCAAACTATTTCTAAGGAAAGATATTTATATGCTTTACCACTAGATTGGTATACTGAATATCATGTTAGAAAATATGGTGCTCATGGAACATCACATAAATATATTACAGAACATATGAAAGAAAAATTAGGTTCAAATAAGAAACTAATTATATGTCATATTGGATCAGGTGGATCTGTATCTGCTGTTAAAGATGGTAAATGTATTGATACTTCTATGGGATTTACTCCAAATGCAGGACTTATTATGGGTTCTAGATGTGGTGATATAGATGTATCTATAATTCCATATATTATGAGTAAAAAGAAATATACTAAAGATGATATAGCTATGGTTATTAATAAAGAAAGTGGACTACTAGGTTTAACTGGAGAATCAGATATGAGAGATGTTAGAAAACTAGCAGATGAAGGATCAGAACTAGCTAGAACAGCATTAAACATGTATGTAGATAGAATAGTAGATTACATAGCTAAATATTATTTTGAATTAAAGGGAGTAGATGCTATTATTTTAACCGCAGGTGTTGGTGAAAATAACTCTGCTACTAGAAAAGAAATACTAGAAAGACTTGACTTTTTAGGAGTAAAAATAGATAATAGTGCAAACGAAGAAATTCTAGGATATAAAGATGTTCATGAAGGAGTAATAACTACTGAAGATTCATCTATTCCAGTATATGTAGTTCCTACAGATGAAGAAGTAATGATTGGAAGAGATGCCTATGAATTTGCTAAATAGAAAAGAGAATAAAATGAAAAAAGAAATATTAAAAAAGATAGAGGAGTTTGATACTATTGTTATCGCAAGACATATAGGAGCAGATCCTGATGCTCTTGGATCTTCTTTAGGTCTAAAAGATCTAATATTAGATAATTATCCTAAAAAGAAAGTATATACTATTGGAGTATATGCTTCCAAGTTTAAATTTATGGGTAAACTAGATAACATAGATAATCTAGATGTATCAAATGCATTATTATTTGTACTTGATACTCCAAATCTAATAAGAATAGATGGTATTACTAACATAAATGAATTTAAATATGTTATTAAAATAGACCATCACCCAGTAATAGATAAGTTTGGAGATATATCTTGGGTAGAACCAGAAGAGTCATCAGTTTGCCAAATGATATTAGATTTTGCATACTCAAATAACTTAAAAGTTAAAAAAGATGCAGCAGAAAAGTTCTTCACAGGAATAGTATCTGATACTGGTAGATTCTTGTATGATTATACAACTCCAAAAACATATGAATTAATTGCTAGATTATTAACTGAAAATAAAATTAATACATCAGAAATATACTCTAAAATATATTCTAGAGACTTAGATGAAGTTAGACTTCAAGGATATATTGAAGAAAATATGACTGTTACTAAGAATGGATTTGCTTATATTATCTTAACAGATGAAATAATTAAGAAATATGGTGATGATACATCATATCCAGGAGATATAGTTAATAGTTTAAATAATATTAATGAAGTATATGCTTGGGCTATATTTACTTATGACGTTAAAAACAACCTAGTTAAAGTTAATGTTAGAAGTAGAGGACCTGTTATTAGTAAAGTTCTAGAAAACTATGGTGGAGGCGGACATGCCTTAGCATCAGGTGCTAGATTAAAAGATGATTCTAATGTTAAAAATATAATAAATGATTTAGATAAAGTATGTGAAAAATATAGTAAAGCAAATGAGTAATTTGCTTTATTTTTCATTATATGATATAATTTTTGCACGCAGGAGATTAGTATGAAAATTATTAGTGTATCTGAGCCGATAGTGGCTGTTAGACAAAGTCAATATCCAGAAGATAAGAAACCTGAATTTTTATTAGTAGGAAGAAGTAATGTAGGGAAGAGTAGTTTTATCAACTCAATAGTAGAAAGAAAAGATATCGCAAGAGTATCTTCTAATCCTGGTAAAACTCAAACATTAAATTTCTACAGTATTAATAATGATTTCTATATTGTTGACGTTCCTGGTTATGGATATGCAAATGTATCTAAGGAAATGCAACAAAAATTTGGATTAATGATTGAAGAATATTTAGCAAATAGGGATAATTTAGAAAGAGTATATATGCTTGTAGATTTTAGAATTAAACCAACTAATGATGATATGCTTATGTACAATTTCTTAAAGTATCACGAATTACCTGTTACTATAGTTATGACTAAAGTAGATAAGGTATCAAGAAATGATAGAGATAAAAATCTAAATCTTATTAAGAATACATTAAATGTATTTGAAGGAGATAATATGGTATTATTCTCTGCTAAGACTAAACTTGGTAAGAGTGAAATACATAATGAACTAGAGAAAATAGTTTATAATAAAGAATAGTTTCTATTCTTTTTTTGAGTATTAAGGAGGTGAGTGCAATGAAGTTACCAACTGTTGCGTTAGTAGGTAGACCTAATGTAGGTAAATCAACTATATTTAATAGACTTATGGGAAGAAAAATATCTATAATTGAAGATACTCCAGGTGTTACAAGAGATAGAATATATGGAGTAGGTAAATATGGTGACTATAAGTTTAATGTTATAGATACTGGTGGTATAGATTTATCTAATGAAAAGTTTAATGAACAAATCAAAATGCAAGCAGAACTTGCTATAGATGAAGCTGATGTAGTTGTATTTGTTGTTGATGGTATAGAAGGTTTAAATCAAAATGACTTAGAAGTTAGAAATATATTATATAGATCTAATAAGAAAGTTATTGTGGCTGTTAATAAAATGGATGCTAAAGCATCTAAAGATAATTTATATGACTTTTATGAACTAGGATTTGAAAAAGTAATTGGTATATCAGCAGAACATGGTACTGGTTTTGATAATCTATTTAAAGAAGTAGTATCTGATTTTAAAGAACAAGATAATTTTGAATGGGATGAAGACAAGATTAAGTTCTGCGTTATTGGTAGACCTAATGTTGGTAAAAGTTCGCTTGTTAATGCTATACTTCATGAAGAAAGAGTAATAGTATCTGATGAAGCAGGAACTACAAGAGATTCAATAGACACACCATTTAATTATGATAAGAAAGAATATATTATAATTGATACTGCTGGTATGAGAAAAAAAGGTAAAATATATGAGGATGTAGAAAAATATAGTTTACTTAGAGCAATGAAATCAATTGTTAGATCTGATGTATGTGCATTAGTTATTAATGCAGAAGAAGGAATAATAGAACATGATAAACATATTGCATCTTATGCTATTGATGAAGGAAAACCACTAGTTATAGTAGTTAATAAAATAGATGCAGTACCAGATTTTGATAAAAAAGAATTTGAAAAGAAAATAAGAGCAGAATTCCAATTCTTATCTTATATTCCAATAGTATATTTAAGTGCATTAAAGGGAACTAAAGTTCATACATTAATGCCTGAAATTATTAGAGTATATGAAAACTCTAGAAAAGAACTTAAAACAAGTTTATTAAATAATGTTATTAGAGATGCGTATGATAGTAATATTCCTCCTTCATTTAAAGGAAGAAGATTAAAGATATATTATTGTACTCAAACAGGAGTAGCTCCTATTAGAATTGATTGTTTTGTTAATGATAAGAGACTAATTCACTTTTCATATTTAAGATATTTAGAGAATCAATTAAGAGCTAATTTTGATCTAGAAGGTACTCCAATAGAATTTAACTTTAAAAATAGATCTGAAGAGTAATAAAAACAACCAAAAATGGTTGTTTTTTTATTGTATAAATGATATAATGTAGTCATAATAAGGGAGAATAAAAATGGATAGAGAGTTAGAAACTTTTAAAGTTATTGATGAAAAAGGTAATGAACTTGTAGCGACTGTTGTTACTAGACTTGAAATTAAAGGAACTGATAAGAAGTATTTAATTTATTCTATTGATGATGTAGAAGATACTAGAGATGTTCCTGAAGAAGAAAAGAAAGTTTTTATTATGGCCGCTAGAATTGATATTGATGAAAATGGAAACGAGAAACTATCTAATTTAACTGATGATGCAGAAAAGAAAACAGTATATAATGCATTTGCTGAAAGTTATAAAGAATTAGTTAGTGGCAATAAAGAATAGGAGGAAATCTTATGGGAATTGAAGAAAAAGACGTAGAAATGATAGAAGTACAATCTCCTGTATATGTTAGAAAAGATTCTATCCAAGATGTTCTTGCAGTAAGAGAATTAGATGATGCTATTGATGCTAAATCTAAAGAAAAAGAAGCAAAAGAAGTTGAAGTTCAAAGCGTAAAAGATGATAGAGAAAAGCTTAGTGAAGATATCGGTATTATAAATACTGGTCAACATATAAATGAAGTTGCTTTAAAAATTCAAAAGTTAAGAGAACTAGATGAAACTACAAGAATTAAGGAAAGTGAATTAGAAGAAATTTATTCTTCTTTAAGAAAACTTCAAGATGATAGAGATGCATTAGATGAAACAGCTAGAAATATGGTTGATAAGATGACAGAAGATTATAATTCAATTGTTGAAAAACAAGTTAAGCTAGTTGAAAATTATAGACAAACTGCAAACTTTGAAGTATATAATGAAGTATTAAAGTTAACTGATGAAGCTAATGAATTTGCTAAATATGAAAGTTATGATGCTATATTAGAAGGAAAAGAAGCTCAATCAGAAGAAGAGAAATCTCAAGAAGAAAAAGAAGAAACAAAAGATGAAGAAGCAAAAGCTCCTGAAGTAGAAGCATCTGCTGAAGAAAAAGCACAAGAAGAGGTTGCTCCTGAGTTAGATAATGTTAAAGTTGATTCTCTTCCTGAAGAAGAAACTAAAGAAGAAAAAGCAGTAGTTACTCCAATAGCTGAAACTGAAGCTCCTGTAGCTGAGACTCCAGAAGTTGAAACTCCAGTTGCAGAAGTAACACCACTTCCAACAGATCAACCAGTTGTATCAAGTGGAGTAGAAATGAAATCATTTGCACAACTTGTTGAAGAAACAAAAGATGAAGAAGCAAAAGCTCCTGAAGTAGAAGCTCCTGTTGCTGAAACTCCAGCACCAGCAGTAGTTACTCCAATAGCTGAGACTCCAGCTCCTGTAGTTGAAACACCAGCAGCTGAAGTAACACCACTTGCAAGTGAATCTCCAGCTGAAGAAGCACCAGTTGCAACAAACAATATAAATTCAGATAGTATTAAATACTTAATTGGAGAAAAGCCACTTGCTGTTTCAAGTGTAAAGGGTCGTAACCAAACAATAGAGGTATTTGCTAAATCAAATAATTTAGATAAAGCAAAAACTTTAGAAAAAGTAGCATAAAAATGTGTTAAATAACACATTTTTTTCTTATTTTTTGCCTAAAAACGTTGATTTTATAACAAAAAAATGGTATATTTAACTTGTAAGCATAGATGTGCTTATGATTTCAAAATAGGAGGAATTTGAATATGAACAAATCAGAAATCGTAGAAGCAATTGCTAAGGAAGCTGGAATTACTAAAGCTGACGCTGAAAGAGCTTTAAATGCATTCCAAACAGTTGTTGCAAAAGCATTAAAAGGTGGAAAGAAAATTACTTTAACAGGTTTTGGTACTTACGCAGTATCAACTAGAAAAGCTAGAAATGGTAGAAATCCAAGAACTGGTGCTACAGTTAAGATTCCTGCAAGAAAAGCTGTTACATTCAAAGTTGGTTCTAAATTAAAAGACGCTGTTAATAAATAATAAAGAAAAAGGCATTTTATAAATGTCTTTTTTAGTGCTATAATATTTATATGGTGATAATATGTTTGAATTAGGATTAGAAGTATTAAATATTTTATTTAGACATAGATATGAAGCTTATATTGTAGGTGGTTTTCCAAGGGATATGTATCTTGGGAAAGATAGTTATGATATAGATATAACAACTAATGCTAATTTTGATGAATTACAAAGTATATTTGATAATATTAAAGAAAACGGTTATATGTCTTATTTACTTGAATATAAAGGACATACTTTTCAAATAACTACTTACAGAAAAGATATTTCTTATGTGGATAATAGAAAACCTGATATTCAAGAAAGAGTAAATACTCTTGATGAAGATCTTCAAAGAAGGGATTTTGTTATTAATACATTATGTATTGATAGAAACGGTAAATATGTAGATCTTTTAGGAGCTAAAAAAGACATAGATAATAAATTAATTAGAACAGTTAAAGATCCAGATAAATCTTTTAAAGAAGATGCTCTTAGAATGCTTAGATGTATTAGATTTTCTTCGGTATTAGATTTTGAAATTGATCCTACTGTTAAAGAAGCATTATATAATAATAGAAGTTTAATTAAAGATTTATCTTTTTATAGAAAGAAACAAGAATTAGATAAGATATTCTCTGATATTAATTATCAAAAAGGGATAGATTTAATTAAAGAATTAGATCTAGAAGAGGTATTATCTATTCAAATAGATAATAAAATATATGCAGATAATTATCTATATGTTTGGTCTAAAATTAAATTTGATAATGGGTATCCTTTTACTAGAAATGAGAAACATATTATCGAAGATATTAGATTAAATGATAATAACTAGATATTAATTAAATAATAGTATATAATGTACTCAAGGAGGGTTTATTATGAATAAATTACTAAAAGAAGCTTTAAAAGTTAATGGTAATATTATTATTCCTGAATATTTACTTAAATATAGAAGTGAACTTAATCTAGAAATGGATGAGTTTATTTTACTTGTTTATTTAATTAATCAAAAAGATTTAGTAATATTTGATGTTAATAATTTATCCTCTAAATCATATATAGAAAGTAATAGAGTGCTTGAATTAATTAGTTCTCTAAACGAAAAAAATTATATTTCAATTGAAATGAAAAAGACTAATGGAGTTATTGAAGAATATATTTCAACAGATCTTTTTTATAATAAAATTGAAAGTATGGTTATATCTACCAAAGACGAAGAAAGTAGTAATGATATATATTCACTATTTGAATCAGAGTTTGGTAGAACACTTAGTCCTACAGAAACAGAAATAATTAGTAATTGGATAGAAAGTGATATTCCAGAGGAACTAATTAAAGAAGCTTTAAAGGAAGCAGTACTTTCTGGAGTTCACAATATGAGATATATCGATAAGATATTATTTGAATGGACTAAAAAAGGTTATAAAGAAGTTAGTGATATAAAAAGAAAACCTGAAAAAGAAGAAAAAATAGAAGAAATCTATGATTATGATTGGTTAAATGAATAGGGGGATTGCCCTCTATTTTTTTAATTGAAATAAAAATAAATTTATTTTATAATATAGTTATATAGTAGGTGGTGATTATTGTGGATTATTTTAATAAGTTAGGTATATCTTATACTGGTGATTATATAGTACAAGGTTCTAATATGGATAAATGTGAAAAATCAGAGAAATTGTCTGCAAAATACACTGAATTATATGTTAGAAAAGATGGAAAAGAATCTAATACTGAAGACCTAAAGAAAGTATATAAAGGAAGAATATATTTTCATTTGCCTACTTTAAGACATGATTTATCTAATTTAAAGAATGTAACTAATATGGTTATAGATCTTGTTAAAGGTGGAATAGAGTATGCAATAATAGATGCATCTTGTTTACCACTTGATTTATATGAATGGTCTACAGTAGAAGAACAAGAAGATTATATTAAGACAATATCTAATGGATTTGCACAATTAATATCTAATGGTATTACTTTATATATAGAGAACTCTAATGTAGAAAAGAAAGCTCAATGTTATGGTAGTAAAGTAGAACATATTTCAGATTTACTTATATATACTAAGAATACATTAATAAAGAATTATGATTTTCCAAGAGATAAAGTAGATAATGCTATTGGAGTATCGTTTAATATTACTAAGTTATATGATAATGTTGGTGAATATAATAAATGGTTTACTGTTTTAGGTAATAATATTAAATTAATTAAAGTAGCAGATGTAGATAATGCTTTATCTATATTTGATGGTATATTAAATAAAGCTATGGAGTATAATTTAGATTCAATTATATTACTTCAAACTAGTAATGAACTTGAAGAAATTAAAAAGAAATATAGAAAGTTTGAATATTTAATTAAGACTAAAAATAGTGGTAAATCATTAACACTAGATAGTTATTATGATATAAATATTAAAGATGATAGTGAAGAATATAATTTCTCTGTTTCTACACAAAGTGGATACTCATCTGTAATAATTATTTCTATGATAGTTATAACTATTTTAGTAGCAGGTATAATGCTTTATATTAAGTTTAAAAACTAACTTTTATAGTTAGTTTTTTTAATACTCAATTTTGACATAAACGCTAAAATATGGTATTATAAAATAGCTTTACAAAAAGCGAAAAGTAGGTGAAAAAATCAATGAAAGTAGTAAAAAAACTAAATAAAAGAATTGTTATTGTTTTTACTATTTGTATGGTTTTCTTAACATCTTTATCTATAGTGCTTGGTAATATAGATACAAGAGAATTAGCCTTATTAAAAGCAGACTTATCAAGTACTGAAAAATTAGTATTAGATACTAACTCTGATATGCAAAAAGATTCTAATCTAGAAGTGCGTGTTATCGTATATGATGGAATGACATTAAAAGAGTTAGGTGAAAAATTAGATAGATCTATGGGATCAACTATTGATGGTTATGGTGAGTTTTTAGCATCTTACTGTTTAGAGAAAGGTGTAGACCCATATCTTGCTTTAGGTATTATATTACTTGAAACAGGATGTAAATGGGGATGTAGTTCATTAACTAGAAACTGTTATAACGTTGGTGGTATTAAAGGATCACCAAGTTGTGGTGGTGGATCTTATAGAAGATGGGATACCATGGAAGATGGTATGAGAAGCTTCGTAGATAACTTAGCTGGATATTATGCACAAGGTTTAGATACTCCAGAGAAGATGAATCCAAAATATGCTGAGTCTAATACATGGGCTATGAAAGTAAGAAATTATATGTCACAAATAAGAGCAAAGTAATTGCTCTTATTTTTTTGTATTTTATGTTATAATTTTATTAGGTGATTATATGAATCAAGATACTAAAAGTAGAAATATATTTACTTTGTTTATAGTAGTTCTATTTATTATATTTTCATATTATATAGTTAAGAGTTTTTTTGATGATAATAAACCTAGTAACATATATAATGAAGGCTCTTTTAAGTTTGTTTATGATATGAGTTCTATTGATAAAAAATTAATGTATGATGAAAATAGAACTGTTGATACTGTTATGAAGTTTTATTATTCTAAAACTACTGAGGATACAGATAAAGAGAAGATATTTTTAAGCCCATCTAAGATAGATTATTATACTAACGGATTAAAACTATCTGTTAAAAAAGATAATTATTTAGATGTATATAAATTAGGTGATGGAAAGATCTATTTAACTGTAATGGGTACTGATCTACAATATTATAAAGTTATTGTATCTATTAATAATAATACTGAAGAAATAGATGTAACTGATAAATCATGGAAACAAAATGATAGTAATCAAATTAGTTTATTCCCATATTTTTACTATAAGGTAATTAATGATAATTATAGTGTTTCTATTGAATTTCCTGCATTATTGAATAAGGATAAATATACAAAAGAAGTATATGATGAATTAGTTAAAAAGATTAAAAAATTAGTATCATATGAAGAAATAGATAATAGTTCTAATTACTATTTATTAGATATTAATGATATTAGAATAAATGATAAAACTAAGTTATTATTAAGTAATTCAAAAATAGATTCATATTATTCAAAGAAATATGAATCATATTCATTAACAACTATATCTTATTTAAATCAAAATAATGAATATATTACTATTAGTGAAATAAATAATATTGATAATTATATAGGAACTGTATCTATTACAGGTGAATATAATTATAAAGACTATAATATTAGAATAGTAGATAATACTTCTATTATTATTAAAATAGATGATAATTATTATTTAATTAACCACTCAAATAAGAGTATTAGTGATATAGATTCATATTTAAGTGGAGTATTAGAAATAGAGTAATTTTATTACTCTTTTTTTTATTTGTGTTATAATACAAGTAACAGGAGGGTTATATGGAAAGAATTAAATCGTGTGAATTATTAATTGATTTACAAAGAAGACCAGATAAAACTAGAACCGGTTGTTTATTATATAGAACGTTTGATAATAAGTTCGTTAAGATTTTTTCTGGAGATGTTACAAAAGAAGAAAAGAAAACTATTATAAAGAATGTATCTAAACCAATTGATATTGAAGGTGTAGTTAAACCTAGTAGTTTTGTAGTAGCAGGTAGAGATGAAATAATTGGTTATACTATGGATAATATTTCCGGTCAAAACGATATTACTTATGAAAGTAAATTAGAAGGTTCAGTAAAAAACAATCTACATAGAATTGCTTCGAAGTATCAACAATTAGAAAGTATAGTTAAGAATGCGGGGGAAGATATTGTATTTCCTTGTTTACCTGATAGAGATAGTATTATTATTGATGAACACGGAAAAATTAGATTAGTTAACTATGAAAATATACAAGTAGGAGACTCTATGCCAGGTGTACATCCTTTATTAATTGATAGTAGAGCAGGTATTTCAGGATCTTTTACTAAATACTATAATACTGATGGAATAAGTAATGGTGGCTCATGGCCTATTTTCAAAAAAGAATTAGATAAGAAAGGGTTAATAGTATACTTTTTAACTTCAGTATTTGGACTAGATGTTAAAACTGCACTAGATCCTAATGTATATAACTATTGGTTAGTTATGGAAGTTTTAGGTGGACAAAATTGTGATCAAGATTTATATGATAAGATTATGCTAGTAAATAGTGATGATCCAAATGAATTCATAGGTAATGATATTCAAAGAATCGCAGAAAAATATAATTTAGTAGATTGTCCAGGAAAAGTAGAGTATACAAGAAAATTAAAATTAAAATAATGAATGGAATAATAGTAGTAAACAAAGAAAAGAATTTAACTAGTAGAGATGTTGTAAATAAAATATGCCACATTTTTAATACAAAGAAGGTAGGGCATACAGGTACTTTAGATCCAATGGCTACAGGTGTTTTAGTAGTAGCTTTAGGTTCTTCTTTAAAGATAGTAGATCATATTACTTCTTTAGATAAAGAATATATTGCTAAAGTAAAACTTGGTATTAATACAGATACTTTAGATGTAACAGGAACTACTTTAGAAACAAGGGAAGCAAATGTTACTAATGAAGACATAGATAGAGTATTAAAAGAGTTTCCACAGGATTATGATATGGAAGTTCCTATATATTCTGCTGTAAAAGTTAATGGTAAGAAACTATATGAATATGCTAGAAATAATATTCCTGTAGAACTTCCACATCACCAAGTAAAGATTTATTCACTAGAAAGAATTAGTGATATAAAAGATAATAGTTTTTATATTAAATGTCATGTTAGTAAAGGTACTTATATAAGAAGTTTAATTAGAGATATATGTAAAAATTTAAATACTGTTGGAGTAATGGAGGAGTTAGAAAGAACGGGACAAGGTAAATTTACTATAGAGGAATCATATACCCTTGATGATATAGAAAAAGGTAACTATAAGTTACTTAATATGATAGATGTATTAGATCTACCTAAAGTAGAAATAGATAATAATGAGTTATTAAAGAAAGTAACTAAT
>JAEEGL012604900.1_pt1 | contig 14847 bp, 11 predicted proteins | sample 9134231 | NCBI WGS metagenome assembly JAEEGL01 (sample SAMN16246548, study PRJNA631951) | gut metagenome | biome: gut microbiome; feature: rumen; material: fiber-attached | host: Bos | place: Iran: Karaj | collected 2018-10 | reverse complement strand
GTATAGATTTTGCCCGGTACACCTTTATCTATCTGCTCATATACTGTATCTACCGCTTTGGTCACTCCAAAACAAAAGCCTGCATGTTCTGCTACAATTACTTCCATAAGTCCGTAACCTCCTGCAAATAATGTAACTCAGCCCTTAGCCCTATAAAGCTCCATGATCTTCTGAGCAACTTCCTCAATGGTCATATATGAAGAATCTACGAGAATAGCATCTTCTGCCTGCATAAGAGGTGAATTCTCTCTGTGCATATCTCTGTAATCTCTGTCGATGATATCCTGCTCGATTACATTGATATCACAATCAACTCCCTTTGCTGTAAGTTCCTTGAACCGTCTCTCTGCTCTTACCTTGGAGCTTGCTGTAAGATAAACCTTAAGCTTAGCATCAGGAAGTACTACAGTTCCGATATCTCTTCCATCCATAACTACATCAGTAGTCTTGGCAAGTTTCTGTTGAAGCTCCACAAGTTTCTTCCTGACATCGCCGTTTACACTGCTGGCAGAAGCCATATTACCAACTTCCTCAGTTCTTATCTTGCCATTTACATTTTCACCGTTCAGGTAAACAACCTGCTCGTTGTTCTCATACTTGATAGTAATGTCAGCACTTTGACATGTAGCGCTGATTTTCTCTGAATCTTCAGCACTTACACCATTGTTGAGCATATAAAGAGCCATTGCCCTGTACATAGCTCCTGTATCAACATAGACAAAACCAAGCTCCTTGGCTACCATCTTGGCAATAGTACTTTTTCCGGCACCTGCTGGTCCATCTATTGCAATATTTCCCATAATATTTCTACTCCTTGTTTTTTCTTCCTGTCAGATTATAACATGCAAATTCAAAAATCATAAATCCTTATCTACTGTGCAACGCTCATGCCCGCAAGATGTCCCGTTGACCAGGCAACCTGCAGGTTAAAGCCCCCAGTCTCGGTATCTACATCAATAACTTCTCCGGCAAAGTAAAGACCTGCCACCAGTTTAGACTCCATTGTGGATGGATTTATCTCTTTTACATTCACACCACCTCTTGTGATGATGGCTTCGTTAAAGCTTCTGGTCCCTATAATAGTCATTGGGACATTCTTGATAAGCTTAACAAAAGAGGCTCTCTCTTCTCTTGTTATCTCATTAACCTTCTTGTCAGGATCAATCCCAGAGAGCTCTATCATAACAGGAATAAGCTTGGAAGGGAAAAGACCTCCCAAAATATTCTTAAAGGACTTATTGAGTCCATCTTCGAAATCCCTTAATACTCTCTTGTCCAGCTGTTCTTCTGTAAGTGCGGGCTTAAGATCGAGTAACAGCCTTGCTTTCTTGTTCGGATCATAATGACAGCTGGCAGTAAGAACAAGTGGCCCGCTTACTCCGAAATGGGTAAAGAGCATCTCTCCAAAGCCCTCATATACTGCCTTTTCTTTCTTTTTCTTTTTGGCCTTGGCTTCATCTAAAGGTTCTGTCCCTTTAGATTCCTTGCCCTTGGACTCCAGGAACATCTTAAGTCCTACGTTCCTAAGAGACAGTCCCTGCAAGTCCTTACACCAAGGCTCTTCAATCTCAAATGGAACCAGTGAAGGAAGCGGAGTCACGACAGAATGGCCAAGTTCCTCTGCAAAGGTATATCCATCTCCTGTTGAACCGGTTGAAGGATAGGAAACTCCACCTGTACAAACAATAACACTGTCAAACTCTTCTCTGGTGATTGGATCATCACCCTTACTGTAGGTCACAGCTGATACTGTGCCATTTGATGCCTCTACTGACAGCACCTTGGTTCCAAACTGTACATCTACTCCAGCCTTAACAACCGCTCTGTACAGAGTATTGATAATATCTGATGAATGGTCTGAAACAGGAAATACCCTGTCACCACGCTCAACCTTGAGCTTACATCCATTGTTTTCAAAAAAGTCCATGACAGCCTTGTTATCAAAATCATAGATAGCGCTGTACAAAAATCTAGGGTTTCTTTTTACAAAGCCAAAGAAATCCTCTACATCACAGGCATTTGTCACATTACATCTGCCCTTTCCGGTAATATATATCTTTTTACCGGGCTTTTCATTTTTTTCAAAAATAGTGACGCCTGTGCTGCTCTGTGCAGCAGCAAGCGCCGCCATCATTCCGGCTGCGCCGCAGCCGATTACTGCAATTTTCTTCATTAAATATTTTCCTTATTCTTGGTCAAAGGATACCCTATCATAGGTGCATCCGATGCAAAGTCAATCTCATCGCTCATGTAGACCTGATAGTTGTTCCAGGCTTCCTCAAGCATCTTAAGATCAGCCTGAACCTCCTGAGGCTTCTTGAGACAAAGAGCTACGACCAGTGCATTTATAACGCTAAGTGGCGCCACAAGTGAATCTACGATTGAAGCCATTTCACTCTTAGCCAGAAGATTACATGATGAATACAGGTTCATCGGTGAATGAACAGAATCAGTTATCGTAATAACCTTGGCGTTTCTGTCATTGGCAAATTCCATGCACTTAAGAGTTCTCATGGAGTATCTTGGGAAACTTATTCCAATGATACAATCCCTGTCGCCAATTCGTAACATTTGTTCAAACATCTCACTGACACTGGTGGTCCTGATGAGAACATTGTTGCCTCTTATGATATTCAGATAAAAGTGCAAAAAGTCTGCCAAAGGCTCACAGGATCTAATTCCTACGATATACACCGTTCTAGCCTTAAGTATTATATCAACCGCTGTCTTGAAGGCAGCAACATCGATATTATTGATAGTATGCTCTATGTTGGAAATATCGGATTTAAGAATAGTTGAGAGAATCTCACCCTCACTGCTCTTACCAAATTTTCTTCCAACCTTCTCAACCGATCCAAATTTGTCACTGACCCAAACTGCCAGTGCCTTCTGGAATGCAGGATATCCATCATATCCAAGGCTCATGGCAAATCTGACAACAGTTGATTCGCTCATTCCAACAATCTTTGCAAGTTCAGCAGCTGTCATAAATACAGCCTGTTCATAATGATCGCAAATGTAAGTAGCAATAGACTTCTTGCCCTTACTCATTCTGGAGTAGCATTCATTTATTCTGGTGATTACATCTACGCTCTCTTCAAATCGCATAGTGAATCCTCACATCAGCCAAGACTAAATGCCTTATATGCTGATTCTAACATGCTAACAGATGATGCCTCGTCAAGATCATAGTCTCCGGTAACAGCCATACATCCAGCACCGTGAATGAATATCCACATCTGCATAAAGAGCTGTTGCGCATTCTTGGCACCTTTCTGCTGAGCTTTATTGATTTCTTTTACCACGTTCTCCTGAGAGCCGTTAACCAAGTCATACATGCTCCTTCCGCCAGTCTCCTGACCTGAAATAAAGAGAAGTGTGAAAAGATGAGGATACTTCTGTGCAAAACCGATATAAGCAAGTCCCAGATCAACAAAAGGAACATCATGGGTCTTGTTGAACTCATTGTAATAGTCCTCATAATAAGCAGCGGCCTTATCGTATACATCCTTCTTGAGGCCATCCATATTCTCATAAATACGGAAAATAGGCTGTGTTGAGCAACCTGCTGAAGCAGCAAGTTTTCTTGATGTAATCTGCTCAAAGCCTTCTTTCTTGGTTATTTTAAAAGCTGCATTAACGATTTCTTTTTGAGTGATAGTTGCTTTTCTAGACATATTTCCTCCCGAACAATAGATGACTTAGACTTAAATTCAAAAAAATCACGCGTTATTATTTTACAAAATGCCAATGCTGATGTCAATGGACTAAAAGAGGCTTTGAGCCAGTTCCATACCAGCTCAAAGCCTCTAAAATTCAGCATTTTTTTATTTTAATATTCCGTTTTCATCGAAGGAATATTTTTTGCCCCATCTGGTAATAGTCTCGTTAACAGCAAGTTTTCCATCGCTCTTAGCATAGAATTTATTACCATCCTGCTCGATCCAGGAGCTCTTTTCCAGCTTACCAGCTGCAGTAAAGAAGTAAAGGTCATCTCCAACCTTCGTAAATCCTGTCTGCATAAGACCATTTTCATCGAAATAGTAAGTTGAGAACCACTTTGTCATAAAGCCAACAGTCATTTCTCCATCTTTACCGAAATAATAGGTATTACCGCCATCTTCAAGGAAGCTGTCGTGAAGTCTGTGTCCATTTTCCTTGAAGTAATAGGTCTTTCCATCAATTTCTGTAAGGCCTGTAGCATTAGAACCATCACTATAAATGTAATAGGTTGATCCCCACTTTGTTTTCCATTCACCTGTTATTTCAGGTTCCTCAGGTTTCTCTGGATCCTCTGGATTCTCTGGATCTTCGCTTCCGCTCTCGCCAGAGCCCTGTACATCACCTGTTCTGTAGAGATAGAAATCATCAAAGGCTCCCCATGCGCCCGCTGGAGCTTTCACGCTTACACCAACTGTAACCTTTGTACCATCCTCTGTGATCTTGATATCAGTAACTTCAGGATTGCTCCAATTCTGCCAACTGGTAACACCTGTTTCTGTAACAAGTCTGTTGCCATCTACGTCCGCAAATAACAGGAATTCAGAATCAGTTCCGGCATCTCCGCCTTCAAGATAAGTTCCTAACTTATATACTCCCTTGTTAAGAGTAACTGTCTGCTGGACTGTATAAGCTATTTCCTTGTTGTCCCAGAAGTGCAGGCAGTAATCTCCTGAATGAACATTGCTGGAATCATTCTTTCTTCCTACGCAGGAGTTCTGATCGCTTATAACCCAGGCAGACATATCAGCATTTTCAAAGCCTGGATTGATCAACATATTTACAGGTTTTATGGTAAGTTTAACTGTAACATTTCTGATTTCATCAGCTACTGCAACTGTTCCGTTTATTGTATATGTGCCAACGCCGCTGTTAACAGCACTCTGAAGCTCATCATGATTCCATGTTGCCGGAACTTCCTCTGTAGAGCCATCTGAATAGAGTACGGTTGCCTTCTCAGGAAGTACTACTGTTTCGCCTTCTTCGAAGGTCACATCTGTTGCAGATACGCCTGTAATTGTAACCTTGGCAGTTGTTCCTGTTCTTATATAGCTATAAAGCTTGGCTGTAGCCAAAGGATGTCCTGTAAAGTCGAACCATGCTTCGTTATCAACTGCAGAGCCGCCATACCAGATTCCTGCATCTTTATCATAATCGCCTGCAAAAGAGGTAGCCCATCCGCTTCCGTACTTCTCCCAAAGCTCTTTATTCTGCTCAAGAACTTCAGATGCATTCTCTGCCTCACTGTCATAAACCTGAACAGGAATCCACGCTGGCTCCCAATAGAATACACCGATACCGCCATTTATTGATGCTACAGTATCAACTACAGCACGAACTGAATTAGCCTGTCCCTGAACAGATACATCGTAGTTAAGGACATCGCCAGCCTTGCCTTCGCGCTCAGTGTTCTCGTGTCCATCACCATCTTTTAAGGTTGTGACATAGGATGTTTCAGCCACCATAACCTTTTTGCCATAGGTCTCTGCTATATTCGAAAGTACTGATTGGAGGTTTGAAAGTGTTCCATGCCAATAAGGATAATAGGATGATGCAAATACATCATAGTCAACTCCATAGGAATCGAGCTTACTTGCATATCCTGCATATCTTCCGCTGGTTTCAGGATTTGTAAAGTGAACAGCAACAAGAATTTCTCTGTTATAGCTCTCAGCGACGCTCCTTACAGCAACGCTTCCTGCTGAGAAAATCTTGGCCATATTGTCCCAGCTCTTTTCACCTGCAATTCCATTATTGGTCTCATTACCAATCTGGACCATGCCTACGTTTACACCGGCCTCAAGAAGCTGATTGAGACTGTTTACTGTATATTCTCTTACAGCCTCAGCCTTCTCATCTGCAGTCATACCGGCAAAAGCCTTTGGAGCTACCTGTTTGCCAGGATCTGCCCAGAAGTCTGAGTAGTGGAAATCAACAAGAACTTTCATTCCGGCATTTGTAGCAAGCTTTCCAATCTGCTCTGCCACGTTTATATCGCAGTTTCCGCCGCCATAGCCGTTTCCATCTGTATCCTTAGGGTCATTCCATACCCTTACTCTTACATAGTTTACGCCGCCGTCATGAAGGAAGTTGAAAAAACCCTGGTCATCCAGCTCATTTCCGTCATAATCATAAAACTTAACGCCACTGTTCTTCTCAGAAATATATGAGCTAAGGTCAGCGCCGGTTATAAAATCACCGCTAGCGCCTGCTACTCTCTCAACATAGATATCTGCATCAACAGGATTCACTGGTTCCTCGCCCTGTTCTCCTGTTCCTGGCTCATCCTCACCGCCTTCTTCGCCGCCTTCTTCGCCGCCTGGTTCGCCAGGTTCTTCAGAAGTGCCACTACCTTTAACTGTTACACTGTTAAGATAGCCCCAGCCTTCTTTCTCTACATTGAAGACTACCTTGATGGTCGCATCTTCAATATCCTCTTCTGTAGCAAAATTAAGGCTTGTAGTAAGCCAGTTATTATAGCCGGTCAGAGAAACCTCCTCACTCTTATCTGAGCCTATCTCAAGATAAAAAGAGCCCTTTTCGCCCATTGCTTCTGAGCTAAAAGTATAAGTTCCTGCCGGAATATCAATTTCCTGTGAAAAAGTAAGAACTCCCCCGCCATTTCCAAACCAGTAATTAACGCCTGTATCAGAACCATCTGATGGTTTATCCATCCACTGGTCTGATGAATAAGTATAGCTGGAAATACTTGCTCCCGTGCTGTCCCAATCATCAACAGATACGTTCCATCCAGCATCACTTCCCCAGATATCTGCTGCCATATCAGCGTTAGCGATAACTACAGAGCTGGATTCTCCTGTGTTGTCTTCGGCTGCGTAGGCTTTGACAGAAGACATCTGTCCACAGACCATAGCCACGGCTAGTCCCAAAGACAAGGCTTTTCCCCACATTTTTCTCATACCAATCCCTCCAAATAATGAATAATCCCCAAGCCATATTAAAAACTGACACTCAGTTATGACAAGTCCCATTATAGATGCGCAATTATGCGCAACACCATATGTAAAAATCACGATTTTCTGTGCGCAATCATGCGCAACAGCCCCCCCGATAAAAAACATACACAAATCTACAACAAATTCATCTGAAAATTATGTATAATTAAAGGATGAACAATAATTTGTCTGATAATTCAAAGAACGGATTTGTGACCGCCTCAGGAAGACGGTTTATTTCTGATGTCAAAAAAGAGTTTCATTATACTTCCTTTGAAACCAAGAAACTTCTAAAAGATTATTCACCTGAAAGTGACAGTCCTCTGCTCTATAAGAAGGCTTCAAGGGTTATTCTTGAACCACACGTTACCCTAAATCATGATAAGTTAAATATTTCTTTTAACATATGCTCTGGTACCAATGGCCATAGCTATGTGTTAAAAGACATTGCTGAACTCCTGGGAGCCATAGAAGAAAGAGAAATTGTCAGCTACGGAAAACATCTTGAGTTCACCCATGATATTTCAGCATTTTCAGAAGAATCACAGAAGATCATTGCATTTCTCAAGGATTATTTCAGAAGTCACAAAGCTCAGGAGGATTTCTACTCTTACTCTCGCTCTGCAACCACCTATGGCAAAGTCCACAGCAAACATTTAGAGTTATCAGGCTATGAAATAGACGAATTTTTCGGAGCTGTAACAAATATCTACTTCCTGAATACTGACTTCAGGGCCAGATATACAGAAGAACGCCCAGTGGATATAGTTCCTGTATTTCCACCTATTGATCTTCGTATCGAAAAAAATGACACTGGACTCACCTTCGAAAGCAGCTCTTTTACCATGTTCGAAGGTCATTCCAACATATACTTCGAGAGAAGAAGGAAAATACATGTGGTTCCAAGAAAAGAATGCGAGCCTGTTATTCCTTTCCTTAAATTCCTCTCCTCAAGAAGAACAGAAAATGAACTATTCATCTCAAACAAGGATCTTCCACTGTTTTCATCAGGCCTGTTCCCTGTTTTGGAAGAATACTTTAATGTCAGCAATGATGGATTTTATCCAGCCAAATATTCACCTGATATTCCAAAATTTAGAATATATATCGATATGCCTGATTCCGTCACTATAACTTGTGATATTCAGGTTATTTATCATGCCGGAGAAGAATCAGAACAGCTCATAAGACTATTTAAAGATACAGCTTTAGAGCGCAATCAAGGCTCTTCTTCTGCCCACGAAGAATCCGAATTAAGTATCAAGCGTAATTTCAACCAGGAAAGCTCAGTGATCAAAATGGTAAGTCAGCATTTTGATTCTCTTGATCTTGAAAAAGGGCTTCTGATGCTGAGCGGAACAGAATTTGACGATGACAGGCTCTTTTCATTTATCGCAAACGATATTCCGCAGCTATCAGCCTATGGAGAAATCTTTTTATCTGATTCTATAAAGTCAGTGAATATAACGTCAGCTCCTACAGTAAATATGGGCATTTCTGTAGTTGCTGACTTGTTAGAGCTCTCCATAGTGCCTGAAAACATCAGTCCTTCTGAACTAGGCGATATTCTCAATCGCTATCGCAGAAAGAAAAAGTATTACAGGCTTAAATCAGGCGAAATACTGGATCTTGCCACAAAAGATATGGACCTTTTATTTAGCCTTAGCGAAGGTCTTGGCTTAACTTCCAAGGATATCGAAGCCGGCCATATGTCCATACCAAGGTACAGGGCACTGTTTTTGAATGAGCTTGCGGATCTAAGTTCTGACCTAAGCGGCTCCCATGTAGGAAAATCAAGAGAATTCAAGGATCTGATAAATTCTTTTGAGAACATAGACAACACCAATTATAAGGTACCGGCATCTCTAAACAAGACTCTTAGGGATTATCAAAAGGATGGCTTTGTATGGCTTCGAACCTTGAAAGCCAATGGTTTTGGTGGAATCTTAGCTGACGACATGGGTCTTGGTAAGACCTTGGAGATATTATCACTTCTTCTGAGCATCAAGGAAGAAGCCAAAAAGAAGGGAGAAAAGCCTCGCTGCTCTCTCGTAGTATGCCCAGCCTCCCTTGTATATAACTGGCAACACGAAATAAAGCGCTTTACTCCAGAACTTAACTGTGAGCTGGCAGTTGGCATAAAACCTGACAGGGTTCGTGTAACCTCTGAGATTGAGGAAGAAAAGACAGATGTCATAATTACATCTTACGATCTGCTCCGAAGAGATATCGACCTATACAAATACCTGTCCTTTGACTGTCAGATAATCGACGAGGCTCAGTTTATCAAGAATGCTACCACACAGGCTTCAAAAGCAGTCAAAAGTATAAACGCTTCCTTTAGGATTGCCCTTACTGGAACGCCTATTGAGAACAGGCTGAGTGAGTTGTGGAGTATTTTTGACTACTGCATGCCAGGATATCTTTTTACATACAAGCATTTCAGAGAAACCATAGAATCTCCTATTGTGTTGGATGGAGATGACGATGCCCTCAAGAGGCTAAGACGCATGATCTCGCCTTTCGTCATGAGAAGGCTCAAAAAGGATGTCCTTAAGGATCTTCCTGACAAACTTGAAGAAAATATTTACGCTCCTATGGCCAAAGAGCAGGAAGAACTGTACAAAGCGCACCTTCAGCGCATTAAGCTTATGGTGGATTCCAAAAATGAAGAAGACTTCAGGCGAGACAGGATCATGATCTTGTCAGAGCTTACGAGACTTCGTCAGTTATGCTGTGATCCAGGCCTTATCTACGAAAACTATAACGGCGGTAGCGCCAAGGCAGACCTCTGCATAGAGATGATAAAAAGTGCGGCAGAAAGTGGCCATAAAGTCCTTCTGTTCTCCCAGTTTACCTCAATGCTAGATAGACTTGTGGTGCTTCTCAAGAACGAAGGAATAAAATATCACCTGCTGACCGGTTCAACCAAAAAGGAAGAACGAATCCGTATGGTTGACGCCTTTCAGGATGATGATACCCCAGTCTTCTGCATATCCCTTAAGGCTGGTGGAACCGGACTTAACCTTACCGCTGCCGATATCGTGATCCACTACGACCACTGGTGGAATATCGCTGTGGAGAATCAGGCCACTGACAGAGCTCACCGAATAGGCCAAAAGAACGTAGTGACTGTCTACCGCGTGATCATGCAGAACACTATCGAGGAGCGAATAATTCTTTTACAGAAAAAGAAAAAAGAGCTGGCAGACCAGCTCCTAAATTCCGATTCTCTGGGAAATCCTACCCTGTCCAAGGAAGAACTGCTTGAACTTTTGGGATAAACATAAAAGAGTCAATGGGGACCGTCCCCGTTGACTCTTTTTTGTCTCTTAAATCAGTTTTCTTCCAACCCAGATGCAGATGCAAGCACCTACAACTGAAACTATAAGGCTCCCCACGAGTCCAGTGGCTGAAAGACCAAGTAACTTAAATACCAATCCTCCTACGAATCCACCACCTAAGCCAAGAAGAATGTTCTTAAGTGTTCCGGATTTCTCCTTCATGATGTAGCTTCCAATGAATCCTGCTACTGCTCCAAGAATAAGTCCCCAAATAATACCAAACATATCGTACCTCCTTAGGAATAGAATAATTTGTTAAGCATAATTAACGCACTTTTTGATGATTAATGCAATTCCTACAATAACAAATATTGGCCATGCTATTGAAATAATACCGCCGAGTACTGTCATAACCAATATTGCTGGCAGGAAAACTACGAACAGGAAGAACTTTGCGATATTCCATGTTGCCTTAAAAGCAAATCCTATAAGTCTTCCACAAAATGCAAATGCAAAAAATAAAATAAACATTGTAAACATATCAGGCTCCTCCTTTCCGTAAGTTTTTGTTTGTCTGTCTGTTGATGTTATTAGTATATAGCTGTTCAAGACCATAATACATATCTGCCATTGCGACTAAAGGACTTATATTTTTCTTTCTGCGCAAATAATCTGAGTCAATGGGGACGGTTCTCTCTGACTCATTTTGCTTAGCAAAACGAGTCAGAGAGAACCGTCCCCATTGACTCAAAACCAGTCCCCATCGGCCAAAAACAGAAGCGGCGTGCAAAGCTCTGCACACCGCTTCAAACAATTTACATAGGAACTTGTATTAAATGTAAGTTCTTATATTTCCTCTACATAGCTTACAAATTCAAGCTCGTTGATCTCAGCAAGGAACTTCCTGTGAGATCTCTTTTTATCAAAATCAATATCAATAATGAGCGCCGCATCAGCTGACTGAATGGTCTTCTCTTTGCTCTTGGTCATGCTGCTGACAGTATATCCGTGATCAGCAAGCCATTTAGACAGTTTCTTAGCACCGCCGCCTTTATTGACTTCAACATAGATACTGATGTATTTACTGGTCTCCTCAACCGCCACACTGAGATTCATGAGAACAATATTGGCGATCAGGATCAGTATGAAAGCTACTATACCAACAACGAGGTAGCCTCCTCCAATAGCCATTCCCATACAGGAAGTAACCCAAAGAGAAGCTGCTGTTGTAAGTCCCTTGATCTGCTGCCTTCCGGTTACAAGAATAGTACCAGCTCCAAGGAAACCAATACCACTTACAACACCAGCAGGAATACGGCTCACGTCAGCATTAAGTCCTGGAAGCATAGCCAAGTAGATATTAAGAGCAGTTGCAACAGCTGAGCCAAGACTTACCAGCGCAAAGGTCTTGATTCCTGCGCTATGCCTTTTTACTACTCTCTCCCAGCCGATAAGGCTTCCAAATATAGTTGCCAGTACAAGCCTTATAGCCACGGCTATGTCACTTGTTCCTTCTAAAAATACCAAAATATTCTGCACCAGCGTACCACCTCCTAAATGAATGCCATAAACATGTGCACTCACCAATAGATTCCTTTCTTACAGAGCATAAAGAGTATTATCTTCAAAGTTCAGGAATACTTCGTCACCTACATTATAAATCTTCTTGTTCTTAGGATTATACTCCTGAATCTTAACAAGTGCATCTGCAACCTGTACATGGTAGTCCTGATATGCTCCCATGAAGCATGAATACATTACTTTGCCTTTGATAGCGCCTGTATCGCCAAGGAATGCTCCCTCTGGTCTTAAGACAACGCTACATGTAGCACCAACCTCCATACTTCCGGTAGCGCACTTAACATCTGCTCCATCGATCTCTACTGTGTCCTGAGCCTTAACTCTTGCGTTAAGGAAGTTAGCCTCGCCGATGAAATCAGCAACAAACTTGTTATTAGGATAATAATATGCTTCCTGAGGTGTTGAGATCTGCTCAACAAGGCCCTTATTCATGATGATGACCTTATCAGAGATAGCCATAGCTTCACTCTGATCATGAGTTACATAGATAGCTGTGATTCCAGCTTCCTGCTGAATTCTTCTGATCTCAGTACGCATTGATACTCTGAGCTTAGCATCAAGGTTTGACAAAGGCTCATCAAACAAAAGAACTCCAGGCTCGATTACAAGTGCTCTTGCAAGAGCAACTCTCTGCTGCTGACCACCAGAAAGCTGATTGGTCATACGGTTCTCCATACCCTCAAGTCCAACAAGCTTCAGAATATCTGTAACCTTTTCCTTGATCACGGCTTTGTCCATCTTGCGAAGCTTAAGTCCATAAGCTACATTGTCAAAAATATTGTAGTGAGGAAGAAGCGCATAGCTCTGGAAAACCATAGCTGTATCACGCTTATTTGGTGTAAGGGCATTTATTGCCTCATTGCCAAGGTAAATCTCTCCCTCGTCAGGGCTCTCAAAGCCTGCGATCATTCTAAGTGTTGTTGTCTTACCACATCCTGATGGTCCAAGAAGTGTTACAAAGCTGCCTGGCTCAATCTCAAGATTGGCATCCTTTACAGCATAAAAATCTTTCCCGGTCTTGGGATCTTTATATATCTTTGAAATATGTTCAAGGCGAACGCCTTTTTTCTCTTTTGCCATAGTTTTATTCTCCATCAATCTTCTGTTTTAACTTGACGACTTGTTCCAAAGTGTTTGATTATCAGATTCATTATCAAAACTGAGCTATAGGTGATAAGGATCAGAATTGAAGCAAATGCACAGGCAATGCCGTAGGATCCTTTCTCAGCAAACTCGTTGATCTGAACTGTAATAAGCAGGTACGAAGGCGTAACCAGAAGGATAATTGCACTGATAGCTGTAATGCTACGTACAAATGATGTTACAAATCCTGAAAGGAAGCTGTCCTTGATAAGTGGAAGTGTAACTGTCATGAACACCTTAAAGCTGTCTGCACCCATGTCATAAGCTGATTCCTCAATGCTCTTATCAATCTGTCTAAGAGCTGAAATTCCGCTTCGTGTACCTGTAGGAAGGCTTCGAACGATGAATACGATAACAAGAATCGCGCCTGTTCCATAGAGTCCCTGAAGGATTCCTGTACCGAAAAGTCCGCCTGAGAATCCTCTGATATATCCAATGCCGAGTACTGTTCCAGGAACTGCCATAGCAAGCATTGATACCGCTTCAATGAAGCCCTTAGCCTTAAACTTTCTCTTTACAACAAGGTAAGAGATGATCATGGACAAAAGAGCTGTTATAGGGGCTGAAATAAGTGACAGAACAAAACTGTCCTTGAACGCCTTAAAGCCCTTATATTTAGTGAATACAAGCTTGAACCACTTAAGTGTCAGATGGAAATCATATCCCCATGTACGGAACATAGCGCCAAATGGAACGCAGATGTACATGATGATAACGAAGATTGCCAAAGCTGAACAAAGAATTGTAAGTGGTATTGTAACGCTCTTATCTGTGATGAGCATACGCTCTCTTGATGCCTTACCTGAAAGAGTTGCTGTACTCTTGGCTTCGAGGTAGTACTTCTGTACGATGAACATTACAAGAGTAATTGCTAAAAGAACTACCGCCATAGCTGCAGCGCCCTCTTTATCATAGGCACCTGTTATCTGTAAATATATAGTTGTTGCAAGTGTATCATATGAACCACCGATGATCATTGGGTTCGCAAAGTCTGCAATTGACTCAATGAATGTAACAAGGAATGCATTTCCAAGTCCTGGCAGTATCAATGGGAATGTCACAGTCATAAATGCCTTGAATCTTGAAGCGCCCATATCTCTGGCTGCTTCTTCAAGGGATGGATCAATGTTCTTAAGTAGACCCTTGAGCATCATATAGCATACAGGGAAGAATGTAAGGGTCTGAACAATGGCAATTCCCCAGAAACCATATACGCTGTTGTCATAAATATGTAAAAGAAAACGAGTAATGATACCAGCTTTTCCAAAAAGCATGATCATTGAAAGTGAAAGCACAAATGGTGGTGAAACTACAGGAAGCATTGAAACTACCTTGAAGAGTCCCTCCATGAATCTTGTGCGAAGCTTAACGTAAACCTCAACATAAGCAAACAATAGTCCAATAAGAGCTGAAGCTATTCCAACTAAAAATCCAACTTTTAATGTGTTTGTTATGGCTCTTCTAAAATTTGAGAGAGCCATTACTCTTTTAAATACAGAAAGTGTTAAACCTGAATCCGATATAAAACTATCTACCAACAATATTGCCAGCGGGTAAAGAATGAATATTGTCAAAAAAACAACTAAAAGCACAATTGTTGTGACCATTATGGGATCACCCATGAGCTTTTTCCTGTCAAGGCTGGCACTCTGACTTTTTGCCATCTCTGATGTCCTCCTTAGGTATAAAGCAGAATAATGGAGCGGATGAAGACCACCCGCTCCATTGTTAGATCAAGATTATTCTGTCTGGAAACGATCGTCTGCTGCACTTCCAAGTGCTGTCATAACTTCTTCGATATACTTGGTTGTGTTCTCTTTTGCATCTGCAAAGTCGTAATCCATAACGTTCTCAGGATCAAGGCCGAACTCAGCTGCAACCTC
>JAEEGL012436677.1_pt1 | contig 14847 bp, 15 predicted proteins | sample 9134231 | NCBI WGS metagenome assembly JAEEGL01 (sample SAMN16246548, study PRJNA631951) | gut metagenome | biome: gut microbiome; feature: rumen; material: fiber-attached | host: Bos | place: Iran: Karaj | collected 2018-10 | reverse complement strand
CCTGTTGAAGTCTTTATGTAGTCAGCGCCTGCATACATCGATAAAATCGATGCTTTTTTAATATTTTCCGCAGTTTTTAGGCAACCGGTCTCAAGTATAACTTTCATTGGAACGTCGCCACACACGTTTTTCAGTTCGCTGATATCATCAGCCACACCCTCATAGTCGCCGCTGAGGAATTTCCCAACAGGCATCACAATGTCGATCTCTGTTGCTCCGTCTTTGATTGCCAATGCTGTTTCTGCGATTTTTACCTCCATCAGAGCTTGCGATGAAGGGAAGCTTCCGCTGACACATGTGACGTTAACACCCTCAACCTCAAGTGTTTGGCTAACGATGTTTGCAAAGCATGGATAAACACAAATACAAGCTACGTTGGGTAGGTCGGGATATGTGTCAGCATACTGATTCACGCGCTCCGTGAACGCCAAAATAGACTCATCACTGTCAGTAGTCTTCAAGGTGGTAAGCTCGATGCTGGCCATTAGGAATTTCTTCACGTCGAGAGTGTCGTTTTCGTGCACTTTCTCTGCGATAATTTTCTTCACAGCAGCCGACACCTGCTCATCGGTGATATTGAAATCATACTTGCCAAAAGCCTGTTCGATGTTGCTTTGTGAGGTGGGGGAGGTGATAATCTTTAACTTCCCACTGTTTGTGTTTTCTTTATTTTCCATAGTTTTACTTTTATTTGTTTATGCTTTTAATTTTTCGTTCTGAATGTGGCGCAGCGAGTCACGTTTTGTCTTCTTTTCAATTGACTTTTCGAATTCTTTTGTAAGATCAACCCCCGTTTGGTTTGCCAGACATATCAGCACCCATAGCACATCGGCCATTTCTTCGCCAATGTTGCTCTGTTCGCCAGGTTTGAAACTCTGGTCACCATAGGTACGGGCAATAACACGTGCCAACTCACCGACTTCTTCTGTCAGGCAAGCCATGTTTGTCAGTTCAGAGAAATACCTTACTCCGTATTTCTTAATCCACTGATCTACAAGTGTTTGCGCTTCTTTTATTGTCATCGTTTCTATTTGTCGTATTTTGTTTCGACGGTTTCTTTTCCGGAAATTTTGCGCCAAATCCTTTTTTGGTTTTATTCCTTGTTTTTGGTGTCCATGCAGATTGTTACGGGACCATCGTTGATAAGTTCCACCTGCATATTTGCACCAAATTCGCCAGTCATTACTTCTTTGCCGATGGCATGACTCATCTCTTTACAGAATTGTTCGTAGAGGGGGATGGAGATGTCGTGTGTTGCAGCGCGAAACCACGATGGGCGATTTCCTTTTTTGTATGAGGCAAATAGGGTAAACTGACTGACAACCAATATATTACCGCAAACATCCATAATACTTCTGTTCATCACACCGTTTTCATCATCGAAGATTCTCAATTGCGATATCTTCTTTACAAGCCACTCCACGTCGTCGCTGTTATCTTCCTGGCATATGCCCAATAGTATCAGCAAACCATCGTCGATCTCTGACTTCTTGGTTCCTGCAATGGTTACACTTGCGTGCTTAACTCGTTGAATAACAGCTCTCATGATGCAAATTTACGAATATATATTTTTAATCCTGCACATTGGCATCGTAAAAATCTTTAATTATCTTCGCCTTCGATGCTCCTATAACACTTGTAAGTGTCTCAAAATCAGCTTCTTTTATTCTTTTCACACTTTTGAATTTTTTGAGAAGCATGTCTTTGGTCTTTGGCCCGATTCCAGCAATTGTGTCAAGTTCTGAGTGCAGCATGTTTTTGTTTCGCTTCTGTCGATGGAATGTGATAGCAAACCTGTGCACTTCATCTTGCAGGTGCGTAAGTACATGAAATAGTTCTGTATCTGTCTTAATACCAATTACTTGCGGAGGATTTCCATATAGCAGTTCGTTAGTCCTGTGACGATCGTTTTTTGCAAGTCCGGCAATTGGAATGATGAGGTGCAATTCGTCTTCCACTACTTCGCGCACAACCGACATCTGACCCTTACCACCATCGGTAATTATAAGGTCGGGTAGGGGAGTGTTTTCTTCGATCATACGTGAATATCTGCGACGTACAACTTCTTGCATTGAGGCATAGTCGTCAGGTCCCACAACGGTCTTTATATTATATTTTCTGTAATCTTTTTTTGATGGTTTCATCGCCTTAAACACCACACAGGCTGCAACGGCGTTTGTTCCAGAGATGTTTGAATTGTCGAAGCACTCTATTTGGTATGGTAGTTTTTCAAGCTTCAACTTGCTCTGAAGCTCTTTCATCAACCGTGTTTGCTTTTGCTCGGGGTTTAGTTTTTCCGATTGTTTAAGTCTGTCAACTTTATATTGTTTTCCGTTCATTTCCGACAGATCAAGAAGGTGTTTCTTGTCGCCGCGCTTAGGGACGAAGAACGTTGCGTCATTCAGGGTCCATTCCATCTCAAAAGGAACGACAATCTCTTTTGCTGTTGACTTGAATCGCGTTCGTATCTCTATAATCGCGTTCAACAGCAAATCTTGCTCGGTTTCATCGAGTTTTCTTTTATATTCGAACGTAAAGCTTTGATTTATAGAACCATTCATAACATGAATGTAGTTGATGAACGCTGTGCGGTTGTGCTCGTCTTCAGTGATAGTAAACACATCAATGTTAGATATTGTATGGGAGACGACTTCGCTTTTTGCCCTGAATCCTTCGAGCATCTGATATTGCTTTTTCAGTTCTTCTGCCTCTTCAAACTCCAGATTCTTAGCCTTTTCCAGCATTTTTGAATATATAAGATTGTTCAACTCTCGGGTGTTTCCTTTCAGTATTTCCTTCGATTTAGCTATATTCTCTTGATAATTTTCGTATGATTGTTTATCGATGCACGGACCATAACAATTCTTCAGATGATATTGCAAGCAGGGCCTAAATTTTCCCTCCTTAATACTTTCTTTTGTCAGGTTTAACCGACATGTTCGTGGCTTGTAGAGTTTATAGATTATGTCCAGAAGCTGGTACATTGTCGTTACATGACTATATGGTCCGTAATAACTTCCGATTTTTTTGTTGATATTTCTTGTCTTGAATATTCTTGGATAACTTTCGTTTGTGATGCAAATGCTCGGATATGTTTTTCCGTCTTTGAGCAGAACGTTGTATTTAGGATTGTATTTTTTTATTAGGTTATTTTCAAGCAAAAGAGCGTCTTCTTCGCTATTTACGACAGTATAACTTATATCCCAAATTTTAGAAACGAGTATTTTTGTTTTAAACCTGTCCACTTCTGTGTGGAAATACGACGAAACTCTTTTCTTTAGATTCTTTGCTTTTCCTACATAAATAATGGTGTGATTGTCGTCGTAATACTGGTAGCTACCTGGCTTTTCCGGCATATTTTCGACAATCAGCTTAAGTTTTTCTAGTCTTTTTTTGTTTTCTTCCTTTGTCATATCTGATTTATGTAGGATTAGTTGTTTCACGTGAAACATTATGGGGCGAAGGAATATCATTCTTTATTCTTCTTCGCCCCACAATTCTCGATTAAATCTGGATAAGTGACGTAACTTCTACATCGTCGTCAAATGCCTGTCTTCCGTTTAATCCTTCGTTTACAAGTTCTATAATAAAATTGCAATAGATTTTCTTTGGGTTGAATTTTCTAACAAGATTGCATGCAGCTTTCATTGTTCCTCCTGTAGCAAGCAGATCGTCGTGAAGTAAAACAATGTCGTTTTCACCGATAGCATCCTTGTGAATTTCAATAGTGTCGATTCCGTATTCTTTTGCATAACTTTCTTGTACTGTCTCGCAAGGGAGTTTTCCTGGTTTTCTACAAAGCACCACACCAGCACCCAATCTAAGTGCCAAAGCAGATGACATGACAAAACCACGACTTTCAATGCCAACGATCTTTGTAATCCCTTTGTCTTTGTAGAGATCATACATCTCGTCGTTTATGATTTTTATGCATTCTGCACTTTTAAACAATGTTGTCACATCCCTGAAGTTTACACCTTTGATTGGCCAATCAGGAATGCATCTCAGATTTTTAAGAAGAATTTCGTTGTTCATTTTATTTGTTGTTTTTATGATTAATCGAAGTGTTCCACGTGAAACAATTTGTGTTGTATTCCTTCAAATTATCTACCCATAAGTACAAGTAAAACATTTATATCGCTTGGTGATACTCCTGGAATTCTGCTTGCTTGAGCAAGTGTTTCCGGGTTTATTCTGATGAGTTTTTGCCGTCCTTCGGTAGATATCTCATGAAGAGAGTTATAGTCGAAGTGCCCTTTTATCTTTATATTTTCAAGCCGTTGCATTTTCTCCGCCACTTCTTTTTCACGCTCTATATAGCCTTTATATTTCATTCTAATCTCCGCAGCCTCTTTTATTTCGTCTTTACGATTGGGCACAGATTCGATTATGTTTTTTAATTCGTGTAGAGTTTCGCTCAGTGCTTCGATTGTTACAAAAGGCCGTGCGATAAGGTCCGAAATTTTACAACCCGAAGAGAGTGGGGTAGAGCCTAGTCTTTCGAGTGTGGAATTGATGACCACAGGTTTTACAGGTGTGCGGTTGCAATAGTCAATAATTCGCTCTATACCTTTTTTCTTTTCAACCCACCAGTCGTATCTTTCGCGTGTTGCCAGTCCTAAATGGTATGCTTTTTCCGTCAACCGTTCGTCGGCGTTGTCTTGTCGAAGCAGTATTCTATATTCTGCTCTTGACGTGAACATGCGATATGGTTCATCAACACCTTTTGTGGTAAGATCGTCGATGAGTACACCGATATAACTTTCGTCGCGTCCCATAACAAATGGCTCGCCGCCTCCACATTTCAAGGCCGCATTTATTCCTGCCACCGTTCCCTGTCCTCCAGCCTCTTCATAGCCCGTAGTGCCATTCACTTGTCCGGCAAAGAAGAGACCATCGACAACCTTCGATTCGAGAGAGTGTTGCAATTGTGTAGGATCGAAAAAGTCGTATTCGATAGCATATCCAGGTCGATACACTTTCACATCGCGCAGTGCGGGAATGTGTCGGATTGCTTCTATCTGGCATTCGATAGGCATGCTCGACGAAAACCCGTTCAGGTACATTTCGTTCGTATCAGTTCCTTCCGGTTCGAGGAACAGCGGATGGCGATCTTTATCAGGGAATGTTACAAGTTTTGTCTCTATAGAAGGACAGTATCTCGGTCCGATGCTTTGTATCTGTCCGTTGTAGAGTGGAGAATCGTCGATGCGATTTCTAAGAGTGTTGTGCACCTCTTCGTTTGTATAGCAGATCCAACATGGCAATTGTGGTAGGTTCTTCCCTTCGCCCATGTAGCTGAACTTATAGTTATTTCGGTCGCCGTCTTGACGTTCCATGTCTTCGAAATGTACACTTCTACGATCAATTCTGACAGGTGTTCCTGTCTTCATTCTGTACGATATAATCCCTTGATGTTCAATACTTTCCGTTAGTTTGTGTGCTGCTGGTTCTGCACATCGTCCACCTTCTACTTGTTTGCGTCCGACATGCATCATGCCATTAAGGAATGTACCAGCAGTGATGATGACACATCGGGCTTTGATTTCAACTCCCCAGATTGTCTTCACGCCACTTATCTTCCCATTTTCTACACATATTTCCTCAACTTGATCTTGCCAGATGTCGAGGTTGTCTGTGTGGTCGAGTGTTTCCCTCCACGTTGTAATGAATTTTGCCCTGTCGCATTGTGCTCTCGGGCTCCACACCGCCGGTCCCTTTCCCATGTTAAGCATGCGGAACTGTATTGTTGTTGCATCGGTGACGAGTCCCATTTGTCCACCCAGAGCATCTATTTCGCGCACTATCTGTCCTTTCGCTATTCCTCCCACGGCAGGATTGCAACTCATCTGCGCGATTTTATTCATATCCATCGTCACGAGACAAGTTTTTGCCCCGAGGTTGGCAGCTGCAGTCGCTGCTTCACATCCAGCATGACCACCGCCAACTACCACGATGTCGTATTTCATTTCCATAGTAGCTATATCTCCGACAAAGTTACATAAAATCGAGTGCAGTACAAAAAGAAATTGTTCTTTTTTTAATGGCGAGATTAAGTATTTTATTCAATGAAAAAAAGAGATTTGATTTTGTATTATAACGGAATAATGTTAATTTTGCAGATAGAAAAACCATTTAACACTAATCTTTTACATTATGAAAAATTTTAAGCTATCATTTATCTTTCTCACCCTTGTATTCCTTGGGTCAAGTATAAGTGTCTGCCAAGCCAAGCGCCACCAACCCAAGGCAAAAGCCAAGCATATAGTCCTTATCGGTATTGACGGTTGGGCCGCTAAAAGTATTGCAGATGCCGACATGCCATGTGTGAAAGGCACTCTCATGGCGAACGGTAGCTATACACTGAAAAAACGTTCTGTATTACCTTCGGCATCGGCTATCAACTGGGCATCGGTGTTTATGGGTGTTGGTACAGAAAGCCATGGCTACACAAAGTGGTACTCGAAAGTGCCAGAGATTCCTTCGTCGGTTACCAACGAACGCGGCATTTTCCCCACTATTTATTCTATTCTGAAAGAACAACGACCCGAAGCGCGTTCTGGGCTGCTCTGCGACTGGGATGTCATCAAGCATCTTGTCGACTCTGCGTGTGTTAATGATGTGATGTTTATCCGCGGCGGTAGCTCTGGTGACGAGTATGTAGAGAAAAATGGAGGCACCAAGTTCGACTATACTATGGTCGCTGCCAATTATATTAAGGAAAAGAAACCGACGTTCTTAACTGTCTATTTCTCAGGTCTCGATCACGCCGGACATACTTTTGGATGGTACACCGACGAATACTATGCCTTTGAGAAATTCGTCGATCAGTGCGTTCAACTCATTGTCAACGCAACAAAAGAAGCCGGCATTTACGACGACACTATTTTCGTTCTTACATCCGATCATGGCGGCATAGATAAAGGACACGGAGGAATGACGCTCGACGAGATGCTTTCGCCTTTTGTCGTCTGTGGAAAAGGCATTAAAGAAGGGTTTGTGATAACAGATGCCATGATGCAATACGACGTACCTGCTACCATAGCCTACATGCTCGGACTTAAGACTCCGCAGGCATGGATTGGGCGGCCAATGACATCAATCTTTAAGTAATAAAGAAAAGCATAACCCGCATTCATATATCCTCTGGTTGGTTGGGCAGAGGATATTTTTTATTCACAACAATAACCTGCTGTTGCGATATGTTTTTGGTGAAACGCCTTTCATTCTTGAAAAGAACTTACTGAACGACGATTTGTCGGCAAAGCACAGTCTTTCTGCAATCTGGACGATGCTCAGTTGCGACGTTCGCAGCAGGAACGAAGCTTCCATCAACAGCATCTGATTTATGTAGTCAACAACGGTGCGTGCGCTCACCTGCCGCACAATTCTCGACAAATATACCGTTGAAATGTTCAGTTTCGAGGCGTAGAACGCGATATCGTGATGCTGTGCGAAGTGTTGTGGCAGCAATCGGATGAAGTTGATGAAGATCTCTTCAGTGCGTTGAGGCAGGTTTCCAGGTTTTATTGCCAAGTCTTGTCGATCATGTAAATCAAGCAGAAACACCGAGTAGAGCATGCGCAATATCTCAGCTTTGTAGATATGGTTTGAGTTTATGTATTTTATAATCTCGCGCATTTTTTCTGCCAATTGCCTGGAATCGTTTTCGGGCAAATTGGTTTTAGGTTCGTGCAGTCGTACTATCGGTAGATAGGCAATGTGTACCAAATCATGCACAATAGGCGATTCGATAGTTACATTCTCGTCTGCCAGTAGGCAAATGGCGTGGAAATTCTCTGATGCCTCAGCAACGGTAACAGTGAGTCCCGGCGAATATATATAAAGATCATTGGGCTCAAGCGTCAACTCGTGCCCGTTGTAAACTATCTTCAGCCACCCCTCTGTCACCAGCGTGAAAGTGTATGCCGACATATATCCTTGTGTCCTATTGGTACGAAAGGTTATTTCGGCATCGGTCTCTACGCACAACAACTTCCCATCCCAGTCATCATAGGGCAATCCGTCGTGCATTATCACCCAAGCATCTTTCAAACTATACATATCGGATACAAAGATAAATACAAATAATCAAAGTTGTATCGTTTCAGACAACTTTTGTGTCATTTTAAATTAAGAAAACTACAGAAAAAGGTGTTAACTTTGCCTTCGTAATCATTAAAAATAAAAATATGGACGCAAAAAAATCAATCGAAGCACTTCAATTCTTTGCAACAGGATTGACAGAGGGTGCGCTTGTGCACAAGTTGCAGGGTCAAATTTTCAAGTCTCAGGGTTTCGCAAAACTTGGTGAGAAGTATATTAACCACTTCAATGAAGAAATGGGATGGGTAGAGAAATTCTACGATCGCATCATGGATCTTGGAGGTGAGGTTAAGTTCGAGGGCGCAAAAACACGCGCACTGGTATCTAATCCCATTGAATACATCAAGGCTGACCTCGACATCCAGAAGGCTGGCGTGGAGCTTCTTTACAAATGTATGGAAACACTCCACGACGATCCTACCACCTACGACATCATGAAGGCTTATCTTGCTGACGAAGAGGAAGACCTCTATTGGAGCCAAGGCGCTGTGGATATGATTGAATGCATCGGTGTACAGAACTGGTTGTTCACGCAAGTGTAATAAAAATCTCATCACCCGATGATTCTCAAATCGGATAGAGCAGTGAATACACTATGTTAAAATGGTGATAATTATAAAATCGAAAAATTATGAAAGAACAAGTATTAAAGGCAATGGCTGAGGCTGGCAAACCCGTTTCGGCTGGTGATGTGACCAAGGCACTTGGTGCCGACCGCAAAGAAGTCGACAAGGCATTTGCTGTGTTGAAGAAAGAGGGAGCCATCGTGTCACCCGTACGTTGCAAGTGGGAGCCAGCAAAGTAGTGCCTGTCAATGCTTTTGATGAATGTAAAAACATCAAAGTGCAATTATTTTTTTCTTCACCAGGGAGGGCCGGCGCTCTCCCATTTTTACTAAAAACCTGAAACACAATAATATCCATGACAAAGATTATCATAATCGACGGTGGTCCCCGTAAGACATTCAACACAGCCTCGATGCTGAAGAAGTTTGCCGAGGGTGTCAGCTCTGTCACCGATGCCATCGAAGTAAAAACCATTCGCCTTTATGGTCTTGATTATAAAGGTTGCATGTCGTGCATGGCATGCAAGGTGAAGGGCAAGGCATCGAATGTGTGTAAGTTCAAGGATGCACTTACTCCTGTTCTTAACGAGATTGCCGAGGCCGACGGTTTGGTGCTTGGCTCGCCCAACTATTTCGGCGAGATATCGGCTCAGATGCGGGCATTCCTCGAACGACTGGCATTCCCTTGGCTCTCGTACAACGACTACAGCTTGACCGCCCCGAAGCGCATGCCTGTGCTTCTGGTGCAGACAATGAACGGCACACCCGAAAACAACAACGATCACGGCTACGGTTCGATGGAATACTGCATCGCCCAAGCGCTTGGAACCCCAAAGAAACTAATCGCATACAACACCTATCAGGTGAAGAACTATGCCAATTTCGAATTGGCAGGATTCAGCGAGGAAGCCAAGCGCAACTATCGCGAGCAGCACTGGGAAAACGACTTGCAGAAGGCGTTCGACGCAGGGCGAGACATGGCTGAAGATATACTGAAAGCCAAATAAAAGGACAGGTTCTTCAAAGCATAGCACTCTGCTGAGAAACATGTAAAGGATGGTTGAGCCATCCTTTTTTCTATGCCTTTTTCATTTGTTAGTTTTCACAATCGAGCTATTTTTATATGGTTTTGTGCGGTATGAGGTGTTTGCAAAGTCAAGAAGCTGTTTCCTTTGCAGCGATTATCCAATCCGACGCCTCCCCTCGCAAAACCCTTTATGGGAAAGGGCTTTCGTGGTATACGAAAATTTTGCTAGCAAAATTTTCAATAAAGAGCCCCTTTAATGGCAATAAAGAGCCTTTTATGTCGAAATTTTGCTAGCAAAATTATTAGTGTGTAGAGCAGATTGTTAAATCTGATAGGATAGTCTTTCATAGATTTTTTATGACGTATGAGCCCAACTAAATCAAGTCAGCCATTGATAACAATTAACTCAGCAACTTATTAATCATCTTAAATCTAAAGGCATCAATGTGCATAATAGAGAAGAGATGATTAAATATCTCAATGAGCATGGGTATAATAGTATTCAGGAGGCTTTTAAGATAGATACAGATTATGTAACTGACACTGTCTCTGATGATGAAAAAGAGGAAATTATTACTCAGCTCAAAAAAATAAATAGGGCAAAGAGGACGTTAATAGATACAGGACAAGGACTATATCTTACGGACCATTCAGATGCAGATGGTTTGTATAGAGATAAAAAAACTAAAGAACCTAAAGGTTTTCGGGTAAAACTTTGGGTAGATACTAGAGATTATACAAAAGAAGAAATAAATGAAATTAAAAATGAAATAGAAAATGGCAATATCAGAGACCAAAAGAGTTTTAATAAATGGGTTAAGCTTAATCTTAACCAACAAGGAAGTGATAACAGCGATAGCATTGATGCTGAAGAAAGAGCAACAAATGAGAACAATGATAGATTGGATTTACAAGCATCAAGAGGAGAACCCAGACGAAGACAGAGTTATCAGAATAGCCCAGAAGATTTCGGAACAGGTTGGGTAAAGGTTCTTAATAATGATGGTACTATTAGTCCTCGTTATATTCCTATAGATAGTAATAAGGAATCATTCTATTTAACTCCTCAAGGAGAAATCTATGGCTTTGTAGCTCCTAATGGAGATATTTATCTTGATGAGACAGTAGTTTCTCCTGAACATCCTATCCATGAATATACTCATCTTTGGGATAGAATCGTTGCCAAAGAAAATCCTAAATTATGGCACCGAGGTATTGAGCTATTAAAGAAGCTTCTTTATGGAATAATATAGAGGAGTCTGATAACTATGGTAAGAAGTGGAAAAGTCTTAAATCTACTTTTAGTACTTGGACCCAACAGATGGTTTTGTTGTGTAGAAAGAAGTACGTATTTTGATGTGGAAAGCAGGCAAATCTTCGTTGGAAGCAAAGTGTGAGGAATGAAATAGTAGCGTGGAATAAACTTTTTACAGACGTAGTTTTTGTATATTTGCAGAATGAAAGGATTTTGCCGAATGTGTTTTTCTATAGTATAAATACTATGAGGAGAATGTGTTTCTTACAGATTTTCTTGCTGTAGCCATGGCAGTCACTTTGGCACTGCTTTATGCGAAAGATGCTTTATTTTTGCGTCAAATAAGGCGAAAACCTTTGCGGAATCACAAAAAAGTATTATTTTTGCACACAAATGATAGGTGTCAATACCTAAATATAATTATTTTGGGCCGCTGCCGTGCTTGTGGAAAGTGAGTGGTGGCACAGAATTATTGCGCTGAAAAGAATACTACTATAGATTAAAATTTAATTAAATAATTTAAAAATCAATCATTTATGTGGTTAATCAATTCATCAATCGGTAGAAAAGTAGTGATGTCGGTCACTGGCATTGCGCTTATTCTATTCCTGACATTCCACATGTGCATGAATGTTGTGGCGCTCTTCTCGGGCGAGGCTTACAACACGATATGCGCTTTGCTGGGTGCTAACTGGTATGCAGTAGTAGCTACACTGGGCTTGGCCTTCCTGGCTGTTGTCCACATCGTGTATGCCTTCCTGCTCACCATGCAGAACCGCAAGGCTCGTGGTGCACAGCGCTATGCTGTGACCGAAAAGCCTGGCAAGGTGGAATGGGCTTCTCAGAACATGCTCGTGCTGGGTATCATCATCCTGCTCGGCTTGATTCTCCATCTCTTTAACTTCTGGTACAACATGATGTTTGCCGAGCTGTTCCACATCGCTACTCCGCTGGAGCCCACCGATGGATTCGGACTTATTAAGCAGACATTCTCGTGCCCACTCTATGTTGTGCTCTATGTCATCTGGATTGTAGCCATCTGGTTCCACCTCAGCCACGGCTTCTGGAGTGCCATGCAGACACTTGGCATCAGCGGCAAGGTATGGTTCAACCGTTGGAAAGTCATTGGACTCATCTACACAACCCTTCTTATGCTGGGCTTCCTCGCAGTGGTTCTCGCCTTCGCCTTCGGCGTGGCACCAAGTCAGAAGAAAGCCGACTGCTGCAAGCCCAAGACCGAGTGTGTGATGTCTGCAGCCTGCAAGTGCGATCCTTGCGAATGCGAAGATTGCAAATGTGCAGAGGCTGCATGCAAGTGTGACCCATGCGAATGCGAAGATTGCAAATGCGCAGAGGCTGCGTGCAAGTGTGACCCATGCGAGTGCGGGGAATGCAAATGTGCTGCATGATTGTAAAACTTAAAAACAGTATACAACTATGACAAAGCAATTAAATTCAAGAATACCAGAGGGACCAGTTGCTGAGAAATGGACTAACTACAAGGCTCACCAGCGCTTGGTAAACCCAAAGAACAAGCTTAAGCTCGACGTTATCGTTGTTGGTACTGGTCTTGCAGGTGCTTCTGCAGCCTCTACACTCGCCGAGATGGGCTTCAATGTATTTAATTTCTGTATTCAGGACTCACCGCGTCGCGCACACTCTATCGCCGCACAGGGTGGTATCAATGCTGCCAAGTGCTATCAGAACGACGGCGACTCTGTATATCGTCTGTTCTACGACACCGTGAAAGGCGGCGACTATCGTGCACGCGAAGCTAACGTCTATCGTCTGGCAGAGGTGTCAAACAACATCATCGACCAGTGTGTGGCACAGGGAGTGCCTTTCGCACGCGAATATGGCGGCATGCTTGCCAACCGTTCTTTCGGTGGCGCACAGGTATCGCGCACATTCTATGCAAAGGGACAGACCGGTCAGCAGCTGCTGCTCGGCGCTTACTCATCACTGATGTGTCAGGTGAATGCCGGCAAGGTGAAACTCTATACGCGCTATGAGATGGAAGATGTGGTCATCGTTGATGGCCGCGCACGTGGTATCATTGCCAAGAACCTCGTCACAGGTAAGCTCGAGCGCTTCTCTGCCAATGCAGTGGTAATCGGCACTGGTGGCTACGGAAACACATACTTCCTCTCCACCAACGCTATGGGATGTAATTGCACAGCAGCCGTTCAGTGTTACCGCAAGGGTGCTATGTTTGCTAACCCATCGTATGTGCAGATTCACCCCACATGTATCCCTGTTCACGGCGACAAGCAGTCGAAGTTGACACTTATGTCGGAGTCGCTGCGTAACGACGGCCGTATCTGGGTGCCAAAAAAGCTTGAGGATGCCAAGATGTTGCAGAGTGGTGAGATTAAGGGAAGCGATATTCCAGAAGAAGATCGCGACTATTATCTCGAGCGCCGTTATCCCGCATTCGGTAACCTCGTTCCTCGCGATGTTGCCAGTCGTGCAGCTAAGGAGCGTTGCGACAAGGGCTATGGCGTAAACAACACAGGTCTTGCCGTGTTCCTCGACTTCTCTGAGTCGATAGAGCGCCTTGGTATCGACCAGGTGCTGCAGCGCTATGGCAACCTCTTCGATATGTATGAAGAGATTACCGACGTTAACCCAGGCGAACTGGCAAACGAGATCAATGGTGTGAAGTATTACAATCCGATGATGATATTCCCCGCTGTGCACTACACAATGGGCGGTATTTGGGTTGACTACGAGCTTCAGACCACTATCAAGGGACTATTCGCTATCGGTGAGTGCAACTTCTCCGACCATGGTGCCAACCGTCTCGGTGCCTCTGCACTTATGCAGGGTTTGGCCGACGGATACTTCGTTCTGCCATATACAATACAGAACTATCTTGCCGACCAGGAGGTATGGCCGAAGGTATCTATCGACCGTCCTGAGTTTGAAGAGGCCGAGAAGGGTGTCGAGAAAGAAATCGACCGCCTGATGGGTATTCAGGGTAAGCGTTCTGTTGACTCCATCCACAAGGAGCTCGGTCACATCATGTGGGAGCATGTGGGTATGGGTCGCACAGCAGAAGGACTGAAGGAAGGACTCCAGCTTATCAAGAAATTGAAGAAGGAGTTCGACACCAACCTCTTCATCCCTGGCAAGAAAGAAGGTCTCAACACCGAGCTCGACAAGGCTATCCATCTGCGCGACTTCATTCTGATGGGTCAGCTCGTAGCCTTCGACGCTCTCTCTCGTAACGAATCGTGCGGCGGACACTTCCGTGAGGAGTATCAGACAGAGGAAGGTGAAGCTAAACGTGATGATGAGAACTACTTCTACGTTGGTTGCTGGGAGTATCAGGGCGACGACGAAACAGCTCCTGAGCTTATCAAGGAACCACTGGAGTATGAGGCAATCAAGGTACAAACTCGTAACTATAAGAATTAAAAAATATGGCACGAAATATTAGTTTCACACTGAAATATTGGAAACAGAACGGACCACGTGAGAAGGGTCACTTCGATACACGTGAGATGAAGAACATCCCTGATGATACTTCATTCCTTGAGATGCTCGATATCTTGAACGAAGAGCTTATAAACGAAGGCAAGGAGCCGTTCGTGTTCGACCACGATTGTCGCGAGGGTATCTGCGGCATGTGCTCACTCTACATCAACGGCCATCCCCACGGACCAGCAACAGGTGCTACGACATGTCAGCTCTACATGCGCCGCTTCAACGATGGCGACGTTATCACCGTAGAGCCTTGGCGCTCAGCTGCCTTCCCTGTAATTAAGGACTGTATGTTAGACCGCAAAGCCTTCGATAAGTTCATACAGGCTGGCGGCTACACCACGATCCGCACAGGTCAGGCTCAGAATGCCAATGCCAACCTGATTCCTAAGGAGGATGAAGAATAGG
>JAEEGL012060766.1_pt1 | contig 14847 bp, 13 predicted proteins | sample 9134231 | NCBI WGS metagenome assembly JAEEGL01 (sample SAMN16246548, study PRJNA631951) | gut metagenome | biome: gut microbiome; feature: rumen; material: fiber-attached | host: Bos | place: Iran: Karaj | collected 2018-10 | reverse complement strand
GTTTCCCCTGCGTAATCCAGCCAGGTGCCGCATTCATCCGGTTTGGCGCAAAGAACGATGCCGCCGTAGCCGTATTGCAGAAATTTCAAAGCGATGCTGCGCAGCGGGCCGGAAGACTTTCCCGATCCGGTCATGCCAAAGCAGATCAGTCCTGTGGCGGCGTCGCGTGCGGTCCATGAATTGCCGCCGAAATTCATAATTTCCTGATCCAGAACAGACATGTGAAGTCACCTCAATAACAGCTGATAAAAACAAAACGCACCCAGACCTGTGAACACAGCAATGATGAGAACCGCAGTATAAGTCAGGATACGGGTCAGAAACCGTTCCCGGTGGAAAGCCATGAGACGCCGGAACTGCGACCGGAAAACCGTCTGCTCCTGCGCCACGATTTCCAGAATTTCCTTTCTGCCTTCCCCTATGAACGCCTGGATATTTTCCGCGAGAACCTTATGCTGTTCCTGCGCCTGGATCTGCTGGCGGGCAACCGCCTTGTGCAGCAGTTCCAATTCGAGAAGCAGCGCATAGACGATATCATTATCGCGGGAATCAAAACTGGACAGCAGTTCCAGAATCTGCTCTTTCACCTGCGGATCGTCGGTCAAGTTTTCGAGAACCGCTTTCCGAAGGGTGATTTTTACATTTGACGAATCTTCCGACATAAGCAAAACTCCCTGTCCTTATGGGGTCTGCGGACCGCAGACCCCATAAGGAATTTTACCGGCGCATCCCGGCCGCTTCTTTTTCCTTTGCCTTGCTTTTTCCGTGTTCACGGCTTCCAGCGGACAAAGCTTCCTTGTCGGGGGCTTCGTGCTTTTTGCTCTCTTTCAGAAGGCGTGTAAAATCGCCCTGGGTGAGCTTGGCTTTCTCTTCATCAGATAAAAATGGAAGTTTGTTTTCCGCGATCTTGCGATCCAGAATGGCCAGCTGCTGAGGAGAAATCGGTTCCCCGTTGCTGACATCAGTAATAAGCTGACTCGCCGCCTCGCGGGTGATGTTGGCAGGAATTTCCGGGATTTTTCCTTTTTCCTGCAGCTCTTTCAAGACTTTGATCTGCCGTTCCGTCGCAGGATGATCGGCGCCGTAAAAATCCACCAGATCGGCTTTCGGGCGTTTCCCCGTGGCGACGTCAATGAGCAGCGATGCCGTTCCGCGGGTCATATTGGCAAATTCCTCCCGCGGGATGTGATCAAGGGTGCCTTCATGGACAAACCGCCCGATCAAATCTTTCTGGGAAGAGGAGGCAGGAGATTCATCAATGAGTTCACTGGCAGCCTCAACTGTCATGGAATTGATCTTATTGGGAGTGATGGAGTCCGGCAGCTGATGGTTATTGTAAAGTTCCATCAAGGTCTCCTTCTGGCGCTTGGTGGCCGGACCGTCGGGGTTAAGGGGATTACGCTGGCTGAATGCCTTGTCCAGAATTTCCCTGGCTTCGGCGGAAGTGAGGTCGTAATGATCAGGGGCGGGAATCCGCTTGTCCTCCACCAGCTGCTTCACCGCCTCGATCTGTTTCTCCGTTGCGGGAAGAGACCCGATCAGACGGCTGGCCTGAAGCTGGTTCATCTTTCCGACCTCAGCAGGGGAAATCGTCGACCGATTGAAAAGTTCTTTGACGATTTTAGTCGGGAATGGGCCGGTTTTCAAGGCTTCACGGATGAAATTCGCCTGCTTTTCGGAAATGGGACGGCGAGAATAGACCAGGTCGATCTTTGCCCGCGCTTCTTCCTCGGAAAGACGGGAAAAACGCGCATAAGGGATCTGCGGGATCTCTTCGTTGTCAATCATCCGCTTCAATTCCTTCCGGGTGGACTCGGTCATCGGATTTTCCGGAGCATCGGTCGGAAAATCCACCCGCGGAGCCCTGTCAATGAGCAAGCTGGCCTCCTGCCGTGTAAGCTGGGAGATTTCCTGTTCGGTAATCGACACCCGGGCTTCCGATGCCATGAAGGTCAAAGCATTTTTCTGCTTATCCGTTGCCGGTTCATCATATCCGCGGACATAATCACGGGCATCTTCAAGAGTCAAATTGCGATATTCCTCCGAGGATATCCGGTCCATCCTGCCCGATGTGGTGAGACGGCTGATCATTTTCTTGTAATCATCAATAGTAAAGTCTTTCATACTTCTGAACCCTTTCGTTTTCCCGCTGCCGCCTGAATTTGGAAAGGCAGCCAGGATCAGTTTTTCATCGAACACAACGCCCGCTTCGAGGAAACGGGCCTCCATTTGCACTATTTCCATGGAACTTTCCGGAGCTTTCTGCTTGAAAAATTCCAGCCATTCGCCGGGAGTATCCTGTTCCGGAAGCAGAGGAATTTTTGCGGCAGCAGCCTCCGCTTTCGGCAGATCCATAGAATACCAATCCTTTTTCGGCATCATCGGAATGATCCCCGCATTGGCAAGTTTTGAAAACAGCGCCTTGTAAAAAATAAGTTTCGCCTCCTTGATGTTGGTTTTTACGTCTTTGGCAAATCCCAGTTCCCAATAGCCGCGTTTGACCGGAATTCCCCAGTTTTTGAAAGCGTTGCGCAAGGCATTTGTATGCCCGGACGGCAGAGCTTCGTTCTTTCCCTGGCGGAAGTAATCCAGCCACGCATACCCTCCGGTAATGTTCTCCCGGCGATGGATCAGTTTGTCCTCCACCCCCTCATGGCGGTCGAGGAACACACTTTCCTGCATATGCAGGGTATGTGCGCCCGCCCGGACATTCGGTCCCCGTAATTCATTATCATAGGCAGAATCATCAAAATAATGATACCCGCCATACCGGGAAGGATGCAGATCCTCATCCGTAACGCCTTCATCCATCTCACCCAGACTCGGCGGTGTAAAGCCGGCCGGTCTGGAAATGCGGAACTCCGCCAAGTTCACGAACCGTTTTCTTTCATAGTCATGATCTCCTTTCCATATGATTTCCGATTCCGTCAGTGCTGGCAGCGATTTGATGATGCCATCAGCCTGTGCAATGGATACCCGATCCAGATCCAATGGCTCAATCACCCCCATTCTGACCAGTCTTGACAACAAATCTGTCTGATTTTTCCGGAGCATTTCTTCCGCCCGGCGCTCATTCAATTCCGGATTGCCGACGCCAAATCCGGATTTCAGCCGGGAAGACTCCAGCGGTATTCCCCAATGCCGGAAACGGGCAAGCACGGCTTTCCGGTCGATCCCGGAAAAATCGCGCAGCAGAAACCCTTTCCAGGCATCGGGCGAATATTCCGGCAGAACGTGCCGTTCCGGAAAGGAATTGAACTTGTGACCGGACAATTCCTGAAGAAACTGCCGGTTCAGTCCCTCCGGCTCCAGATCATAACAGTCCAGTTTCAATTCCTGCCCCTGCATATCCGTAACAGTATATCGGCAGGCGTAAACCGTAGGCAGATCGGAAGTGATTTCCTCAATTTTCTCCGAATCGACCAGATCCAGGTTCATCGGGGGTATCACCCCCATCCGGATCAGGCGGGCCGCCAGATCTCGGTCCGACATACCGGGGGAAAAAATGTCGCTTTCATCCGGCATGACGGTCGTTCTCCTTGCTCTTTGCATCTTTCGGGCGGGAAGCATCCTGTTCCAGCATGGACTGGAAAAGTTTTTTCATCCGGCAGTAATAACTGCCGCAGCGGATATTGTCCATAATCTCAAACGAGGGAATCGGAGTCTTCCCGGAAACCATTTGTCCCAGGCTCGTATTCATATCCCGGACCGCCTTCAGGGTCCGGACTCCCAGACTGTCCAGTTCAATCACGGAACAGCCGGGCAGCGACCGGATCGAAGGCGCCAGCCTCTGTTCATAAAAATCAAACGGCACGTTCAGAAAATGGTTTTTGATGATTTGAAGCCGCATGCTGCCGTTCTTGAATTCTTCCAGATATTGCCTGATCCATACAGCGAGCGTCTGGACGCTGTCAATATCTCCTGTGACAATTCCGACCAGAACGACCTTGATCCCTAATTCCCGGAAAAGATCGAACGGGAAACAGCTCATCCAGCTGATCGTGCGGTGGCTGGTCCCCGCTTTCATATCGGCTAGATAAATCGTATCTTCTGACCGTTCCCTGCCTGTCTCCATCCCGGCTATGGTATTAACAATGCGGTCCAGCGGATATTCCTTTTCCGGATCGGAATCCAGTCCGACCTTGACCACGGTCACGCCTGGGATTTCACGCCGGTAGGAATCCGCCAGCGTGCTGTTTTCATCATCGCAGTCAAACAGGACGATCCGTCTGCCGAGATCGAACGCTGAATCTGCCAGCAGAGTGGCCGCAAAAGTTTTCCCAATGCCGCCCTTCGTGCCGGCGACCAGATAAAACTGTGACATTTCCTGATTATCCTTCCTGCCCGTAAAGGGCGTTTTCCTCGCCTTGAAGAATGAGTTTGTCCGCTTTTTCCTCGCTCAGCAACAGGATTTCCCGTTCACTCATTTTATGCAGGAACCCACGGTCGATGAGACTGCGGAGCCGCCTCTGCTGGGATTTGGTTATGACATATTCCCGGTTCCGGTCTCCGCTGAAACTCATCCACAGTAAAGTCTCAGCCCCTATCACACTCAAATAGCGCAGATCGCTCCGGTTAAACGGGAACTTCCCACTGGACAGCATGACTTCCAGATCCTGGCGGGTCGTTTCATCTATGGGAGAATAGGTCCCCGGCATCACCTGTTCAGCCTTTTGAATAAGTATTTTTGCATCGGCAGAAGTCAGTTTTGAAAATTCTCCGGGGGCGATTCCATCAAACTGTCCATGAGCATAAAGCATATCAAGCCGGGCAACCTGTTCTTGTGTAATTCGATTCATCTAAAACTCCTGTCTTTGTTTGGCATTACATTTTCAAATTCGGTCCGGCAGGATTCCTCCCGGACCGGGGAGCACTCAGGGCATGGCATCCATTTTGAACACCTCCTTTTCCGGTTCGGGTTTACGGTCTTTCTCCGCGACGAACATTCCTTTGAGAATGGCGGTATTCACCGCAAGGATCTCCGTCTGTTTCAGCAGGGTCATCTCCTGTCGGATCAGCTCCTGCCGCAACCCGGCGCATTTGTATTCCAGAATGCAGCCGTGAACGATCACACCGAACAGCAGGATTGCGAAAATGCCAGGAAAGATATATCGTTTCATCTCGCAGAATCCCCCCGTCTGGAGCGGAGCTGGAGTTTCAGCAGTTCCGTTTCCTTTTTAAGCTGGTGGATCTCCGTTTCAAGTTTATTGATGTAGTTGGAAGATTTGACCAGATTTCCGGAAACAATGGTATAGCGTTTTTTCAACTCTTCAAGAGCCTGCAGCAGTTCCCGGTTCCGGGCATCCTGCGATGTCTGGCTGTCCAGAACCGAGCGGACCATATTGCGGGTATCGCGCATGTCTTTCGATGCCAGGGCGATTTGTCCGGACAGCGCATCTGCATATCTTTCCTGCCGCTGTTTCTGCGCCATAAGCACCGGATCGGCATCCGGCTGGGGGATCAGGTTCCAGCGCGGCGACTGCTCCTCGCGGTAAATGGTATGCTGTTCGTGCATGACCGATTTCCGGTTGGGATCGACATACCGGCCGATGGCGTAAGCCCGCATCACCGGATTGGACCGGATTTTGTTCTGGTCGTCTGCCGGGATCTGCCGGGCGGCTACATACACCGGCACATGGGTGAACTGTTTCGGCATTTCCTTGCTCCGGCAGCCCGAAAGCGCAAGCAGGGAAATAATTCCGGCACTGAGCGAATACATGATTTTCTTTTGCATAATGAGTTCCTTTCAATTAGGGTTGATTTCGTGAGAATGAGTTGAGGATATCCTTGGCGGAGCGTTTTTTCTCCTGCCCCTGGATTTTCTGCTGTTCGAGTTTGTTCAGCAGGGTATTGGCGATTTTTGCCTCATCTAAATTGATGACCTGCTGAACAAACAGATAAAACTCGGTTCCGGCCGCGACGCGGATGAAATACGACTCCTTGCTGATCTGTTTGGAGACATCCTGAAGCATGATCTGGGCAAGCGTTTCGGTTCCGCGGGCCAGCGCGTTTTTCGTCGTGCCCTCCTGTGTGGAGATCATGCCGCCGGCATTGGAATAGAGTTCGGTGGTCTGGTATCCCTGCGACATGCCCTGGGCGAATGCCAGCGTGTACATCAGAAATTTCGCCAAATTTTCATTGCTGACGACCTGACCGGGAATGCCAGCGGCCATATCGCTGATCGCCGCCTTTCCTTTGGTATCCGGATGGTTGGATTTTTCCAGTGCTATCCCTTTCAGCTGGAGTTCGAAGCCGACCATATCGCTGGTCGCCTGCCAGACCAGGATGAAATTGTTCCCGGTGGTCAGACGGTTGCGCAGCGGCTTCGCTCCCTGGATGGTTCCATGAACTTCCGTTCCCGCCGGAATGATCAATTTCTTTTCTCCCTTGCTGTTGATCCACCACAAATCCTCGGCCACAAAAGCCAGCAGCGGCGTATCCGTATCCCCGGACTCCACGGTATTGACCATCTTACAGGAGATCAGACGTCCGTAGGGCGCGTATCTTTCCGAAATAAATTCCTTGTTCCCTCCTGCAGCATTTTCCCCGTCGATGATCAGAATGGCGGACTGGCCCGAAGAGCCTGTCTGTCCATCTCTGGGATTAAAATTCCGGTCGGAACCGCGGCGGAAATTGCCGCTGGACGATGCGGAAGCGCGGCCCGGCGGCTGCGGCGGACGGGGTGCGTTTCTCGTGGGCGGAGTGTTTTCCGTCCGCTGTTCCGTGAGCTTTTCCGGTTGGTTTTTCGATTCTTGTTTCCGCTGAGGAGGAAGATTGACGGCTTTGATATTGCCGGCGATATCGTAGGCGGCTTCCCCGACAGACGGACGGATCACCTGCAATTTCCCGGCATCATCCCGCAGCAGGAACGGCAGGACCAGCAGGATCAGCACGATCAGCCCGGACAGGAACAGGATCGCGGTTCCCATCGGACTTCGGAGTTTCTTGGCAAATTCACGCAGATTCATAGTCCGATCCCCCTATCAATAATTGGAACTGAACTGCGAGGCCGGAAACAACTGATTTTCCGGCAGCCAGGCGGGATTGTGGAACGGGAATCCCAAAACAGGATTTTCCAACAGACTGTTATCCAATTCGGCAGAAACGGGTTTTCCCGGTTCGGGTGAAGACGGCCGATCCTTGGCAGGAATGGATTTTTCCGGTTCGGAAACCGACTGAACAGAAGACAACCGACCCTCGGCGGGGATGGGATTTTCCATCCCTCCGACTTCGCATCCGGCTTTCGGATTTCCTTCTTCCGGGTGTTCTTCACTGCAATCTGGTTCCTGATCGGGGGTTTCCTCGGGTTCTTCAGGGAAATCTGGTTCCTGATTGGGTTCTTCCGGGAGCTCTTCTTCCCGGCTTTTATTCTCCTTATTCGGCCGAACTTCCTTTTTTTCTAAAGCAAAATCGGATTTTTGACTAAATTTTTGCTGATTTTTTTCATTTTCCTGTCCATATTCCGGTATTTCCGGACAATTGCATTCCAATTCCAGGTTCTGTTCTTCCGGGATCCCTTCATCCGCGGAATGGCTTTCTGCCGGTGGAGTGGCTGTTTGAGGTTCGGATTTCTTGATCGGATGATCAATTGTGCTTGCAGTTTTTTCCGGTTTCGGTACGGATGTTTTTTCCGCAGGGACATCCGATGGCACCGGACCGCCCGATGCCTGCGGCGGACCGGACGGGGAAGTCTTTGCGGCCGGTTCCTGCGGCGGTTGAAGATTCGTTTTCTCATCTTTGATTTCGCTTTGGGGTTTTGAATGTTGCTGTTTTTCCAGTTCGGCGATTTTCTTTTCCAGTTTTTCCGCAAGAGCCATCAGACGCCGGGCAACCGGGTCCGGCTGCTTTTCCTTTATATTAAAGGCGTCTTCCATGTATTTAGCTGTAACGCCGACCAGAAAATCGTTGTCGGGAGCGAGATTGTTCCTGCCTCCGTCCGAAGTTCCGGTAATGGTGAAGAATGCCCAGGATGCGGATTTCGGCGGCATGACTCCGCTGGCATCCGCAGCACTCATGTAATACGTGGAATTTCCCGCCTGAACCGAGAAACTGAACTTGTCATATGCGATTTCCTCTGCCGTTTCGTTATGCAGAAGCAATTTGAATACCAGCGTGTCCTCCCGGTTGAAACGCACCACATCCAGGAGTTCGATCTGGAAATTTTCAAACTTGAAAATCCGGTGGTTTTCCGCCCGGACCGTATCCCGCAGCTCATTCGGGTAACGCTGCCTGATCAGATCATACCCTTTGACAAGGTCGATCATGGACAACAGCCTGGCCGGGGAAACGCTTTTGCCCCGGCTGAACGAAGGAGAGCCGGAACCCGCGGCAAAATTAACCGAAGCATATGCCCGTTTATCATCCTGCCGCAGATACAGAATATAGGTCTGCCGGTTGTGAATGACCGTCAGCGTTCCCGATGCTCCTTTTTTCCGCGCCGCCAGATTGAAGTAATAAGAACCCGGCTTCGCGCTGATTATAAAATCCCGGCTGCCGTCAACGGCAACATTGATCCCCGCGATTTTAGAGATGGCGGACGGAAAGGTGACTGTGGTCACGCCATCACCTGATTTGACCAGGATTTCATAGATTTGCCCCTGCGCCAGCCGGAACTCCCGGAACTGGTTGAGGGCTTTGACCTTCTCCGGCAGATCGGCGGCAGATACCGCCGAAAGCCCGGAGCAGACCAGCATGGCAAGAGAGTAAAAAGTTTTTTTCGACATCTTGATGTCCTTTCATTTTTGTTCTTGATAAGTGAAATCCGTCACCAGAAACGGATATAATGCGTTTTTCCCAAGATCGTAATTGACATTCATGCTCATGGCAATCTCGAACCGGACCACGGAACTGTCACGCTGCCCGTCGATTTGCGAGGAGCGCAGAAGCTGCCCTTCGATCTTGACAAAAGATTTGCGGCTGTCCGCCTCCATGACCTTGATATGCAGAACCTCGACCTTCTGGTGGATGTCCCGGCTGCCGAATTGCCGGACATCTTTCTTCAGAAGGTTCAGCGCCTTGGCTCGGGCGGGGCCCGAATACATATCCTGAAAAACGTCCGGCCGGTCCAGTCCGTTCGGATTGCGCATGAACAGCGCATCCGTGGCCTGCCTTGCCGTGTATTCATACAGCCTGGTCAGCTGCTCCTTGGAGGCATACTCCGAGACATGGAAGGAATTGCTGCCGTCTATAACGATCAGACGGTTGTTGTCCCGGAGCTGATACATCACCACCGGAGTAAGGAAGGAAAGCACCATATAGGCGATCAGACTGTTCAACAGCCAGCGGTTTTTGTTACCGGGGTTCATCTGTCCGTTCCTCCTCGTAAAAACGCATACCGGCGACTTTGTAGGGCAGCTCCAGGTCGGATTGACTCTTTTCCATCCGCATCATCAATGCGAAATCACGCTTCTGCCGGTAGGGATGGCCGAAATACACGCCCTGTCGGACCAGAATGCCCTTGACCAGAGCATGCTGGCGCCCGCCGAGCACGGCGGTTTCCACCGATGCGGATTCGATCGCCTGAAAGATTTGACGTTCCTCAAACATTTCCTGCGTATCGTTGAGATAGCTTTTCGCCTGACCTTGCCCCCGTCTGGTGAAAACGAAATTGACGGCCCGATCGTTTTCCACATCATATCTCCGGCAGAGCAGCGCATCCGCCGCACGGAGCGCGGCATTGTGCAGAACTCTTTCCGAATCCAGCGGAGAAGAATTGCCCAGATAGACGGAATGATCCCTGGCCATGACGATCACCCGGTCCGGCATCTTCATATACAAACAGGCAAACGACAGTCCCGCAATCAGGGAAAATACGCACAGAATGTGCAGCACGATCAGCCGACCGAAAGTTTTTCGGTCTTTCTGGACGATCTGATACATATCGTTTTGCTGGACTTCCGTCATTTCCCGCCTCCGTCATCCCCGGACTTCGCCTTCCGCCTGCCGGTAATGGCGTCGGAAACGGATTTGCCCAGATTCTTTTCCGAAGACTGCCCGCCTTTGGAAAGATTCATCACGTTGGAAACAGTATTCAGGGATAAGGCAATGGCATTGCCGAAGCCTCCACCCCGGAACAGGGACAGGCAAGCCCACGGAATACCGATGTAAACCACCACGCACAGCAGGATGAATACGCAGCCGAAGGCGAAAAGCGCACCTGCGGCTCCAGCCGCAATGACGATCGCAGTAGGAGGAGCCGCCGCCAGAATTGCCAGACTTCCCGCCGCCGCACCCCCGGCTCCGACTGCTGCAGCCGCGGCCGCCGCCATTCCGGTATGCTCCCAGAGCTGGCAGACCACCCAAACCATCGTCAGATCGCCGAACACCATGCACAGCGGGACCATGATGAACCCGAATGTCATAGTCAGGAAATTGATCCCGACTGATTTGGTTTCGGGAACGGTCAGCATGGCGATGAACAAAGGGGAAAGCGTTTTCAGGATGATGAACAATCCGCAGAAGACAAGGATCATCAAATCCCGGACGCATTTGCCCACCCAGACGCCGCCGCGGTAGAACAGATTGGCAAGCCCCACCGTCACCGCCTCATACCAGGACCCGTCGATTTCCACGGATAGCAGCACTTTTATGGCTTCCTCCACCCGTTTGCCCGCATCGGTTCCCCATTTGAGCATCCCTTTGAACAGATACTCCGCCATCGGAGGAAATATGGCTATGAAGACGACCGACAACAGCACACCGACCAGGTATCTCAGACCAAAATATTCCCCGAACTGCTGAAAATTCCGGAACACGGACAGGAAAATAATCAGCATCGCAATGCAGAGACAGACATTGTGCATCTGGTCCAGTGTGTTCAGCAGGACCTGATTGATATTTTGAAAAGTTACATTGCCTGTCATATCGTCACCGGTTTACAAACTGTTCGATGAAGTTGTTTCCGACCGATCCTTTGGATTTCACCGAAGACGCACCGCTTTCATTGATCTTGCGGGCATCATGGATCGCCTTCGCCTTTTTGTAATCGATCTCGTCCTGACGCAGATTGTCCGAATAAAACTGCTGGGCGATCATGGCCGAATGCACAGTTTGGGCGGCGAACATCTGTCCGAGCGTGTTGGACTGCCAGATGGAGTTTTTATAGGCTGAGTGCTGGATCTCGTTCAGGGAAGACGACCGGGAATCATACTGCTGGTCTATGATGTTCAAGTCCCGCAGCTGGGCCAGCATCTTCTGCTCCCAGGATTTCATGATCTCCTTTGCCGACAGCGTTTCCTTCTGCGTCTCGGCAAGCTGGCCGGACTGCCGCTGCTGCGCCAGACGCATGGAATAATCTATGTCGTTCAGCAGAAACTCAATCTGGGCCGCGTTGCTGACCTTGCCGTCGGCAAGTTCCATCGCATCCTGGGTGATTTTCAGGGCGGCCGCAATCTCCTGATCGTGCCAGAACCGGGAATTGATATAGGCGACCAGACGCGCCGGATCGCCGATATAATTCTTGACCTGCACCGCGGTATTGTAGATATTGACCGCCGTATCATAGGTTTCGCGGGCGGTTTTCAAGGTGTCCCGGCAGGTGTCCAAAGTATCCTGACCGACCGCAAGGGCTTCCGCCGCCGTATCCAAATCCAGTTGCTGATACAATTCGTCCTGAACCGCCTTGACGGTATCATGGATGTAGGAAATCGAATCGTGGACCACATATGTCGCATATGCGGCAGGCATCCAGATGAACGAAATCACGAACAACAGAGCAATAACGAAATATCGCTTCATGGCATCCTCCTTATTCGACGACCGGCAGCAGGATCGAATCCGGCATATGTTTCACCCCGTTGTCCGGATACTGCACCGGAAGTTCATACAGCCGGGTCCGGGTCTCCCCGCCTTCTTCCGCCTGATGGAGTTTCTGGTAGAGCCAATACAGCTCTTTCGATGAATTGGACCGGCCGAGATCGTAACCGGCGCGGAACTCCTTCTTCTTTTCATCCCGGAAACCGTATTCGATGAACTGCCCCAGCAAGTACCCCCCTGCGGCGGCCGCACTGGTCACGGCAATCTGGGTCCCCTGGGATTCCCCCTCCGTTGCAAACAATCCCCCGGCAGCTCCGGCAACTCCCAGAGCCGGGGAGATAAGACTGGAAGCCGATGTATTGGCTATTTGCGAAGAAGAACAGCCGCACAGGACCAGAATCAGCGGAAGGACCGCCGATGTAAATGTTTTTTTCAGCATATGAATCACCTCTCTTGTCAAAACTGTAAAATTTCATTCGGACTTACCCGGAGATCCCGGTTGTCTGCCGGGACTTCCTGCGACTGGATCGTCGGCAGACTGTAATTGCCGCCGCCCATGTTGCCTCCGGAATACCGCTGCTGATACGAAATGTTGTTGATCGTGGTGCGCAAATTTTCATACTGGACATCCTGCTGGTATTTCAGCGCTTTCATCTGTTCCTGGAAGTCACCTTGCAGGTTTTCCAGCAGTTTCCGGTGCTGAACATCCATTTCCGCCACGAGCTGCTTGATTTCATCATCACCGGCAATTTGCTTTTCCTGCAGCTGCTTGATCAGCGCCAGAACCTGTGCCTTGAATTCATCCAGCTGGGCCTGAATCGCGGCATCGCCGCTCTGGGATTCCTGCCGGACCTGTTCGATCAGCGCAAGCAAACGGTCCTCGGTGGCAAGCAGATCGTTGCGCAGATTTTCCACCATCTGCTCCGCATTGCGGCTGACCTGCGCCAGATTCGAGATCACCTCCGCAAGCTGGTTTTTGATAACGTGGAATTCACTGTCATTGTTCCGGATCTGGATCGCCTGTTTGACCGCCGCCAGTTCTTGACGGAAATCCTGGAGTTCGGCAAGTTTCTGGTCCAGAGTCGCCTGCAGGGAGGAAACATCCTGCCCCAGTTCCCGTTTCCGCTGGATTTCCAGTTCCAGATCGGCAATTTCAGTTTCCTTCGCCGCCGTCTTGTTTTCGAGATCGAGCTGGAGCGAATGCAGTTTCTCTTCCGAATATGTGCTGTACTGGATCAGCCGTTTGAGTTCATCCACCCGCTTCTCAAGCAGCGATTGCAGGGAATTCAATTCGGACTGGATCAGGTCGAACTTGGCCAGCGTCTGCGCCTGGTGGTCGTTCAATGCCTGCTTCTGTTCCTGAAGTTCCTGATAAATCGCCCGGACTTCATCATCCAGCGAATTGACCAGACGGTCGATTTGCGATTGCAGTTCCGCGACATCGCGGGCATGGTTCTCCTGCGCTGTCCGGATCTGATTCTGCAAAGCAGCGATTTCGGCATTCAGGGCATCCACTTCTCCGTTATATTTGCGGTCCAATTCCCCGATTTGCGTTTCCAAAGCCTGTTTATCATGCTCGTGGGTCAGTTTGATGTTTTCCAAGCGGGCATAATAATCGGCCTGCTTCTCTTTCAAATCGGCAATCTCCCGATACAGTTCCAAGTCGGTTTCATTCAGGTTTGCCGTTGCCTCGCTGAGAGCATCCCGGACCGCCTGGATCTTGCCGTCCAGCTGGCTGCACAGGTCGCGGTAACGGTTGTCGACGGTCAGAATATCCTGCTGCAAATCGGCGGTCGCACTGTCGATTTTACTGTTCAGGTCACTTTCCGCTTTCGTGATTTTTGCCGTAACCTCTGCGACTTCGCGGTCATGCTGGAGTTTCAGCGCCGACAACTCATTTTGCGCGGAAAGCAGTTGCATCCGGGTTTCGACCATCTGATTCTGAAGCGCGACATCCCCGGCAGTCAGGCGGCCTTCCAGCACTTCGATTACTTCCAGAAACATGGCGACATCCCGGTTATACTGCTGCTGGAGAGCATTCAGCTGTCCCTGGGCAGCGGACAACTGCGTCCGTGTCGTCGCAAGCTGCTCCTGAAGCGATTCATCGCCCTCGGCAGAACTGCTTTCCAACTGCGAGAGACGGGTGGTCAATTCGGAAATTTCCCGTTCATGCTGCTGTTTCAGGGCGGTAAAACCATCCTGAGTGGTCGTCAGCTGAAGCCGGGTGTCCGCCAGCTGGTCACGAAGTGCGGAATCTCCTGCGGCGGAACTGCTTTCGAGCTGGGCAAGCTGAGTTTCCAACTGTCCGATTTTGTTGCCGACCGAAGTCTTTTCCGTTTCGAACCGGGTATTGAGATTGCCGAGCGTTCCGTTCAGTTCGGCAAGATCCCGCTCGTGTTCCGCCCGGACCGCAGCCGCCGCGGCCGCCATTTCCGTACGGAGAGCATCGACATCGGAATCATGTTTGTCTTTCGCCGCCCGCAATTCAGCCTGAAGCGAAGTCTGCCGTTCGGAGAGATCGCTGATCTGCGACTGCAAAGCGCTGTCCCCGTTCAGAAAAGCGGAATTGAGCGTTTGCAGACGGGACTGAATCGTGCTGAGTTCGGCATTGATCCCGGCTGTATCGGTGCTGAATTGATTATCCAGATTTGCGATAGCGGTTTCAAGCCTCTGGACATCCGCATTATGCTGAGTGGTAAGGACTTGGATCTGGGTTCCTTTGTCATTGATGGAGGACTGCAGTTCCGCAACACGAACCTTTACTTCCGCAACCTTGTCATTAAGATCGGTTTCCACAGAAGCGATCCGGTTCAGGATCACGGACTGGTCCGAACCGTGCCGGGATATGGCGTTGTTCAGCTGCGACTGCAAATTCATGATCATCTGAAGCAATTCCGCAGTCCGGGTGTTCAAATTCCCGTTCAGCTCTGCCCGCAGACCTTCCAATGTAGTGGAAAGCGATGTGATAAACGCCTCCAGATCGACTTCCGCGCCGCTGCTGGGAGCAACTACGGGCGTTGTGCTTCCGGAACTGCCGCTGTCCGTATCCCAGACGACCAAATATGCATACTGGATGGACATTTCAATGATCCG
>JAEEGL011100708.1_pt1 | contig 14847 bp, 12 predicted proteins | sample 9134231 | NCBI WGS metagenome assembly JAEEGL01 (sample SAMN16246548, study PRJNA631951) | gut metagenome | biome: gut microbiome; feature: rumen; material: fiber-attached | host: Bos | place: Iran: Karaj | collected 2018-10 | reverse complement strand
GGTACCGATCAGGATAACGGTCATACCTGTACCCCATAGAATGTCATCGAGGGCATACAGGAAATTTGCAATACTTTCCATAAAAAGGTGTTCCTTGTGAAAATTTTGTAGTGATTGTAAACAGATTGGCTATGAATTTGAACTGATATATGGGAATTATGAAGAAAAGCTCTAAAATTAAGCAAAAAACGAATAAAATATCGCAAAAATGAAAAAATTTGCATAAAAAAAGACCTCCGAAGAGATCTTTTCAACAAAAATACGGTTAAAGCTATACTTTCTCAGGATAGCCGTAAACCTTATAGAATTCCTCTGCAAACTGCTCTAAGCGATCCTCTTCAATTGCCTTTCTGATATCCGCCATGAAATGCTCATAGAAATGCAGATTGTGAATGGTATTCAGATGAGCGCCTAAAATCTCATGGCACTTATCCAGATGATGCAGATATGCCTTTGAGTAGTTCTGGCAGGTATAGCAGGTGCACTTCTCATCTAATGGAGAGGTATCCATTGCATACTTGCTGTTTCTGATTCTGACAATACCGTTTGAGGTGAACAGATGAGCATTGCGGGCATTTCTTGATGGCATTACGCAGTCAAACATATCCACACCGTTGAGTACGCCCTGAAGAATATCCATAGGAGTACCTACGCCCATAAGATATCTTGGTCTGTCCTCAGGCATAATAGGAGCAATATGAGATAGAGCCTTGTACATCACAGGCTTAGGCTCACCTACAGCCAGACCGCCGATAGCATAGCCGTCAAAGCCGATATCGGTTAGGCCCTTTAAGGATTCTTCACGTAAAGCCTCATCTGAACCCCCCTGAATAATACCGAACAGAGAGTTCTTGTTGCCAAGACGGTTAAACTCGTCCTTTGAGCGTTTTGCCCAGCGCAGTGACAGTCTCATAGCTCTTGCCATTTCCTCACGAGGAGCTGGCAGACCGATACACTCATCAAACTGCATCACAATATCAGAGCCTAAATCATACTGAATCTGCATGGAAATCTCTGGGGAGAGGAAAAGCTTTGAACCGTTGATAGGATGTCTGAACTTTACACCTTCCTCGGTTACCTTTCTGATATCAGACAGAGAGAATACCTGGAAACCGCCTGAGTCGGTAAGAATAGGCTTCTTCCAGTTCATAAAATCATGTAAATCGCCATGAGCTCTGATGACATCGGTACCAGGTCTCAGCCACAGATGGAAGGTATTACCTAAAAGAATATCTGCACCGATCTCCTCAACATTCTCAGGACGCAGACCTTTAACAGTACCACAGGTACCAACAGGCATGAAAGCAGGAGTTCTGACCACGCCACGGTCAAAAACCATCTGACCTAAACGGGCCTTGCCGCATTTTTTCTTTAGTTCAAATTTCATAAAGGGCCTCTAGTTTTTAGCTGAAGGAGGAAGATCCTCATCTGCTTTCGGATTCTTTGTGATAAACATGCAGTCACCATAGCTGAAGAACTTGTATTTGTCTGCAACTGCGTGTTTATAGGCATTCATGGTTCTCTCATAACCTGCAAAGGCACTCACCAGCATAATCAGTGTTGACTCCGGCAGGTGGAAGTTGGTGATAAGAGCATCCACCACCTGATATCTGTAGCCTGGGTAGATAAAGATAGAGGTATCGTTTGAGAATGGAATAATCTCATCAGCGCTGTTCTGTGATTTTGCAAAGGAGGCAGCTGACTCAAGTGATCTTACCGCAGTTGTTCCCACAGCAATCACTCTGTGACCAGCCTTGTGAGTAGCAATTACTGCATCGGAGACCTCTTTAGTCAGATGAACAAATTCCTTGTGCATATGATGCTTTAGAATATCGTCTTCTCTTACAGGCTGGAAGGTACCTGCACCCACATGCAGAGTAACAAAGGCCATATTCACACCGTAGGCCTTTAAATCCTCAAGCTGAGCCTCATCAAAATGCAGGCCTGCAGTAGGAGCTGCCACCGCACCTGGATACTTGGAATAAACTGTCTGATAACGCTCGCGATCAAGAGTCTCATCAGGACGATCAATATAAGGAGGAAGAGGAATGTGACCTACTGCATATAGAATGTCTAAAAGAGACTTTCCGCCTACAGTTTCAATCTTGAAGAGATCACCGTCACGGCCGATAACATTAACCTCATAACCGCCGTCAATATGCAGTACAGCTCCGGTCTTAGGAGCCTTGCTGGCCTTGATATGGGTTAGAGCACAGGTTTCTGAGATGATTCTTTCAATCAGAAACTCGATTGCGCCACCGGTATCCTTTTTGCCGTACATTCTGGCAGGAATAACCTTGGTATCATTAAATACCAGCAGGTCGCCAGGTTGTAAAAAGTTTTTTAAATCATAAAAATGCTGATCTGAAAGCTTACCGTCAGAACCGTCAAGACACAGCATTCTGCATCCGGTTCTCTGCTCTGATGGATAATCTGCAATTAGATTTAAAGGTAAGTCAAAATTAAAATCACTTCTTAACAACTTCGTATGTCCTCAAAAAAACTTGTGAGTATTGTATCATTTTTGAACACGAAGACTAGTTTTTATAGCAATCTTTTGCCTTAAAAAGCGTTTTTTTCGACTTAAACTGGGATAAAGGAGCTAGGGTTAAAATTATCTTCCATCTTTTTGCCAGGAAAATCTGTCACCATACTGCGATAGTTTCTTATGACCTTGAACCAGATATCACAGATACTAATAAAGGATTCCATTTCCTTATAAAAGATTTCGTTATCTAAAGCTCTGCATGGGATCACCTTGCACAGAGCAAAATGATCATTCTCATTGTTTAAACTCAGAGTGGCGCCAAAGGTAGAGCTGTACATATGATTGGCCTCAAGCATCATTTTGTATAGATGCTCAAGCTGCTCAGCAGGAGGAGTCCCCAGATCGCCGGAGATGACGATCTGGTCAATTTCAGACAGAGCGGTAATGGTCACAATAACCTCATCCGCCTGAAAGGAGCAGGAATTTGCGTTATCCAGCTCCAGTTCTATTCCAAGCTTTTCTCCAAAAGCCTTGATTATTTCAACACCATCCATGTTATGAATTCCGTTATAAGCCTATAATATTGTTGTAGATTTCTTCACCTATTCTATCAATATCCTCGGCAGTAATTGGTCTTTCTAAAGGTTTACCGTCCTGTATAACCTCAATATACTCTCTTTTTGTATTCTCTGCCTCGCCTTCCGATTTAACCTCGATCACTGTAGCAGTTTTACCAACCAGTACCTTCTTAAGCTCAGCAGCATAATCCTCCCACTCTCCGTCAGGATTATTAGCTACCAGACGATTAAGTTCACTCTCAATGAAATCTTTCTGAGATTTTGCTATATTTCCGTTAACAACAGCGAGAAGATTAGCTTGCAGCTTTGTATCAACAGGGCCCTCTAGATTATTCTGACGGAATTCAATGAATTTCATCCCCTTATCCTCCATACATGCACCTGCGCCTTTTTCTATATGCTGTTTAAAGACATCCATCTTGCCCTGACTCTTTGATTCAAGATATGAATCAATACTGTTTTTTACAAAAGATTTAATTGTTGAGGCAATATAATTCTTTAAAGGCTTGATACTTTCAGCTCTTCGAGGATTCAGATTTACTCTCTCAATATGAATTAGCTCACCTCCAAGTCTGTGCCAGAGGAATTTGTCTCTTAAATCTTCAATATTTTGCTCAGAGTGTCTGTAATCTACATACTTTCCGGTAGTTGGATCCTTCATCTCAAACTTATTATCGGTTTTTTCGATGAGCTCCTGTTTTTGAGCCGCCTCATTCTCTGAGCCTTCTAAAAGCTCAAGCTCATATGCATATCGTTGATTGTCCCTTAAAAGATCATCAAGCTCGTTCTCAAGAAAATCCAGACTCTTCTGAACATCTGCAAAGATTCTTGCTGTTTGGTTGTTGGCAAACATCGCATCCAGCTGATCTCTTGTCATGTTTTTAACATCAGGCATTCCAAGATCCTTCATTACAAATGCAAGCTTGCTCTTATAGGCATCAATAGAGAAATCCTTGCTTTCATAGGCTGAAGCCTGAGTCATAATCTGATTGATTCTTCTCTGAGTTAATGGCTTACCGGATTTTACAGCTCCACCTTCTTCAGGAACACCAAAATCTGAACGTTTGAAGGAAGGTCCAAGAATCTTTTCAAGGCTGTCCATAAAACCTTTTGAGAAGGTTACTTCTCCCTTAGGACCTGTACCGATACCCTGCTCCAGACCAAAGGCTTTACCTAATGATTTAAGTAGCTCTGTACGAACCTGATTGTTATTAGCCTGAGTTGAAGATGAGCGCAGGAATCTGAAAATCTTAGCCTTGGAGAATGTGCTGTTTGTACTCAGCTGATTGTCACCGTTAATATTTACAATAGCGTTATCATTACCTAAATTAACGTTTTTGAAAGTATTCAGAGCAGTTAAATCAACCATAATAAGTAACCCCTTTTCTGTATTTCAGCCTTTCATCATGAAATGATTCAGGCCTTATTCATTCGATATCTCTGTATTATTACAACACTGTAATAACTTAAATCTATTTTAGAGTATACATCTATTTTTGCAACTACATGTGCCTACTTTTTAATTTTTATATGTAGGTCACAATAAATTCAAATCAAGTACTGTTTTTCTTTCCTTACAATTAACTACTCCAGATATCGTTTATTTTTTTTGACATCAAACAGAGAGGCGAAAAGAGAAAAGGCCTTACATTCAAGCTCATTGGCGTTTTCAATTATGGATGCATGTTCAAACAGCTTTAAAATCAGCTCTGAGCGAATGGAAATTCCATATATTTCAATATGATGCTCCTTTGCATAATCAAAGCAGTTTTTTACGTTGTTAACTGAATCCGGCATACCATCGGTTATGACCAGAACGATGTTTCTTGTGTAGCCTATTTCCTGAAATTTATCAAAGGAGTACCACAGAGCCTGAGCCAGCGGTGTAGAGCCGCGAGGCTTCTGATCAAAGCGTGAAGCTACCATAGAGGCGCGCTCATCTGCCTTAAGGGCAACATCATATTCAGAGCACTGTCCAGGGAAATAGGTTGCCATAGTCTTGATTCCGTCTATGCCCTCTAAAGCCAGAGAAAGAGTCAGAGCAACCTTGCAGGCATCCTCACATCTTGAATTCGGACCACCGTCAGAGGTAAGCATGGAGCTTGATACATCAACCAGAATATGAATCGCGGTCTCAAACTCCTTTTTATAAATCCTGTCCTTAAAGATTCTGGTTTCCCCAAGAGAGATAAGCTGTGCTTTTAAAGGGTTGATCCTGTTTCCTACAGTTGTGCAGTTTCCAAGACTGTCCACATATGCTCTTACCCTGTTATGAAGAGCGTTTCTGATTCCGTAGGTGTTGCTTACCTCATGAATAAAATCATCTCTGCCGGGAGTACAGATATTCTCAGCAATAACGCCAAAATCCTCTCTTGAGGATGAGGTTTTGGAATTACTGTTCTCCTGAATGATTTCAGCACCGTTTCTGCTTGGAGTAACCTTTGAGTCGTCATCATCAGAGGTAATACGGAATCTTGCATATTCACGAAGAAACGCATCAGAGATCTTATCCTTTGATTTATTGAAATTTTTCTTACTCTCATCGAGGATATCTCTAAAATGCTCGTCATTATCCTCCTGTTTTTTCAGGATACTGTCATCCCCTTTAAAGGAGAACCTGTCGTTTTTCAGAAGCTGAAAGATTTTCAGACAGATTTTATATACAGCTTCAGAATCTTCAGCCACAGAAGCTTCCTTTACCAGAGAGGACAGCCTGTTGAGATCCTTTACGTTTATTCTTTTTCTTAAATGAAAATACAAAAGCGCTGCCTTGTGTCTTGAGTCTTTGAATCTCTGACACAGACACTGGGAATAACACTGAATAAAAGCACAGATTACATTTAATACACTGATTGAGCTTAAAGTGTTGCAGAAGCTTTTCCATTCATCCCTGTAGTAGTTGTTCAGAAGCTCAAGATTCTCATAAACGCCGATATACTCCTTTGAAATCAGAGCTTCGATTCTTGAATCTTCAAGAATATTGAATAAGGAGAATAGAAACAGGTTGTTTCTTATCTTGTCCTTTTTCAGAATCCCAAAGTCCGTATAGCGGATATGAGCAGATTCATGGGCAAGATAGCCATAGGCAAGTCGTGCCTTAACAGGATTTTTGATATCAAGTCTTGGAATGGTAATTACCTTACCGTTTGTATAGGCGGTAGAGCCCTGAATTCTCACACTTACACCAAAAAGCTTGGCATAGTTGTTCACCATAATCGGAAGTGCATTAGAAAAAGTATTCATTTTTTTTCCTCTAAAAAAAACTTCCGTGATTATCACTCCGAAAATTTTGGGCAATTCTGTAAGGGGGTCAAAAATTTTCAAAAAACGAGTTAATTTTTTCTTTTTTATCAGAAAAACAAGTACAATAATGAGTAGAGTTGGCTAAAAAAATTGAAAAGCGCTATGACAAAATTTCAGAATAAGTTCCTTACTAAGGAACAGACTATAAGATCTACAACCTGGGCCCATCATTTCGTATTTCTAAACTGTCTTTTGGCGATAGTAACAGGCTTTACCTATGTATATGGAGCCCCACAGACAGAAAGTTTCATCTCATTTGTGTATCTGATTGTCACCTGGCTGGGTCAAATCAGTTTTCTGGGATTTCTGGCGTTTCTGATTTTCTTCTTCCCGCTTACCTTTATCGGTAATTTCAAGACCTACAGAATAATCAGCATTGTTGTAGCTTTTCTGTTTCACATTCTGCTTTTAGTTGATGCCAAGCTCTTTCTTTCACTGAAGGTTCATCTGACCTGGTCAGTGTTCTCACTGATGATTAGAGATCTGAACTTTAATACCGGTCTGAACTTCAACTTCATGTACATTGCAATTCCAGCACTAATCTTCCTTGAGTTCGTATTTGCAAGATTAGCCACACGCGAAATCTACAGAAAGGAAGAAAGACACAATTACTTCCCAGCAATTGTAATGACTCTGGTTACAGCCTGCTTTATCACTTCACACTGTGTTTATATCTGGGCTGATGCCTCAAATTACGAGAAGATAACCAACCTGCGTTCAGTATTCCCTGCTCATTATCCAATGACAGCTAAATCATTCCTGACCACTCACGGCTGGATTGATAACATCAGCGCTGACGTAAACGGCAGTTCAACCTCAAATATCGCCTACCCTCTAACCGAAATCAAATTCGAGGAAAAGGAACAGCAGAAGAATGTAATTACCATCTTCATCAATGGTCTTTCATACGTTGATCTCAACGCTGAAAACACTCCAAATCTGATGAAGCTCAAGATGGATAATCTGAGTTTTGAAAACCACTTCCTGCCATACGACAATCTATACAACAACCTGTTTGCAAGCTGGTTCGGTCTTCCAATCCAGTATGAGGAAGTATTCACCAGTCACAGTGTTGAGAACGTTTCATCCGATGTTATGCAGAAAGAGGAATACCTGATGAGAGGATTCATTTCTGCCATCAACGGTCATGAGGGAACCAAGCTTTCAAAGATGACAGGTATGAACAACAACAAACTTAAGAATCTGTCATCTGATACCGTACTTCTGAACGATGCTATGGCCTTCATTGAGAGTAATGCTGTTCACAGAATGGCAATCACTCTGTCACTGAATTCACTTGTAAATATGAATTCAGAGGATGCACACAGACGTCATCTGAAACTTTTAGACAGCCAGATTGGAAAGTTCATAGCCAAGATTGAAGACTCAGAGATTGCAGATAAGACCATGATTATCATCTCATCTTCTCTGGGTAATAAATTTATTGATCAGAATATCTCCTTCTCAAAGAGAAAGCAGAGAGTTCCTTTCATCATTATCAATCCTGAAGCAGAGACAAAAGGTGTTTCAAAAACCGTTCTTACTTCATCATTTGATATTAATCCAACAATCGCAGTTGAAATTCTGGGGGTAACGACCCCATGTGTAAATTATGGAATTGGTGATGACGTATTAACTCTTGCAGACAGAGATTACATCCCAACAACCCTGGGTAACACATTGCTGCTGATTTCTCAGGATGCAGTTACCATTTACAAGAGAAACGGAAAAGTGGTTAACATTACGGATAAAGAGACCAAACCTGCTAGAGCAAATCTTGAGAATCTGATCCGTGCCATGAGAGATTTCAACCGCTTTAAGAAATAATAGGATAAAAAATGCGTTTAACTGAACAGAATGTAAAGGAAGTGATTGTCGACGCTTCCATGCAAAAAGCAGTCTTTATTTTCTTCTACATGAATGCTCCTGAATGTGAAAAAGCAGGAAACGCTCTTAGAAGTGCAATCTCAGACAACAATGCATATCTATCTTTAGTTGAAGCTGATGTATCTGAACCTGTAGGTCAGGCTATCGCAGGTCAGCTTGGACTGCAGTCTGTTCCAACAGTAGTAATCATGAAGAACGGTCGTCCTGTAGAGGCTCTGCAGGGTGATGAGATTGTTGAGAAACTGCAGCCAACCATTCAGAAATACATGCCATCTGAGGGCGATATGCTGTTAAAGGCAGCCTTGGCTGAGGTTGAGAAAGGCAACATTGCAGGTGCAGTTGTAAAGGCAAAGGAAGCCTACACACTTGATCCTAAGAATATTGAGTACAAGCATTTCTACGCTCAGATCTGTATTAAGGACAAGCAGCTTGAGAAGGCTCATGAGCTGTTAGATAACGCAGGTCGTGATGAGCAGGAGATGCAGGAGTACAAGGATCTGATTTCAGCTCTTGCACTTGCTGATCAGGCAGCTGACAGCCCTGCTTTAAAGGAGCTTGAGGCCAAGTTTGCAAACGATCCTGAGAATGCCGATATTGCAACCAGCTATGCTGCAGCTTTAGCTGAGGCAGGAAAGAAAGGCAAGGCTCTGGAGATTCTGTTTACCCTTCTTCAGAAGGATTTATCAAATGCAGAGGTTAAGAAGACTTTCTTGGATCTTCTGAACACCATGCAGGGAGATCCTCTACAGAAAGAGTACAGAAGAAAGCTTTACACCATCATGTACTAATAAAAAACCAGTCTTGGATTATACCTGAGACTGGCTTTGGAGAAAGGAAGGAGACTATGGTCTCCTTTTTTTATTGCTGAGTTTCCGGCTTATTCCAGCGCAGTAATTTCATCAGCATTGAAATGATGAAGTCTGAGGCTGGAGTCAAAAGCATCCAGCTTAATACAATCAGATTTACTGAAACAGCACCTACAGCAATATCTGATACCCAGTGGGCACCTGACATCACACGAGGCATTGAGAACAGCACGGTAATTACAAGTCCGATCAGGAATGACTTAACACCGAAATAACGCAGCATGTAAACACAGAAAATAATCAGACACATACCGTGATCGCCTGGGAAGCATGATTTTGACCAGTCCTTTGCAGGCCAGTCGGTAAGCTGTGATACAAACAGAACGTTATCGCCTAAAGCCTGGAAATGCAGAGTTGGGCTTGGTCTGTCAAAATCAAAGGTCATATTGAACTGCTTTGCAATCACTGCAGTTAAAAGCATGGTAACACCCATGCAGATCATCCAGCGGCGATGAGTCTTGTCCATCTTTACAAAGTGGAACAGGAAAACCATAAACATGGCAAGAAAGCCAAATACATCAAAGAAACGCAGATTGGTGAAAGCTACCAGATATCTGAAGGCTTCATTCTCACCTAAAAGCTGATTGAAGGTGAAGAAGACATTCTTATCCACAACAGGCCAGAAACTGTTTGCATCAGCATGGAACCAGCTGAAGAAAAGCAGAGCACCTAATAAATTAAGGGTAAGGATTAGTACTAATTTTTTCATAACTCGTTTTTCTTACCAGAATGATACATTCATATTTTTAAGGAGAATTAACCTGTCTTCATATTCAGAAGAAGGCTAATCCATAAAAAAGGCATCCATCTTTTGGATTTTTGCCATTTTATACTGAAAAAAATCCTGTGCAAGTCAAAATTAAATTAACTGTATGAAAAATTAACTATACAGAGCTTCCGATTAAGCCTGAACAGGATCAATTTTTTCTATAACTCTGTCACATTTAATTGCAGTATCAATATCATCGGCAATTGTAAGTCCGGCTGTTGTCAGCATGTCACCGGTGATTTCCGCATTGATGCCGTAGTTATAGAGATCGGAGAAATATTTCTGAATCAGAAGACGTCCTCCTGCAAGACGCAGTACAGTCTTTGGCAGAATATATCTGAACACGGCAATGCATCTTCTGACCTCATCAGGAGTTACTATCTCCCTGTTCTCAAGAGGAGTTCCCCTGATAGGATTCAGAATATTGATAGGAGTACTGTCGACCTGAAGCTCTCTCAGGTACAGAGCAATATCAGCACGATCTTCGATGCTCTCGCCCATACCGATGATACAGCCTGAGCAGATTTCAAGACCGGCCTCTTTGGCATAGGCAATAGTTCTCTCTTTCTGCTTTAGAGAATGAGTAGTACAGATCTCCTTAAAGAAGTTTGGTGAGGTCTCAACATTACAGTGATATCTTGAAAGACCGCTATCCTTTAGAAGTTTCAGATCATTAAGATTCAGAAGACCTAAGGAGCCGCAGCATGAAATCTTAAGCTCTGAGGAGATTTTCTTATAGGCCTGAGCGATGACCTTGACCTCATCATGAGTAAGCTTAGGTCCTGAGGTTACAATTGAGAAACGGTGAACTCCCCTGTCGGCGTTGTATTTTGCCTCGGCAAAAAACTCATCCACAGTCTTTAAAGGGCTTTCTTTTACACCTGTGTTGTAGTGACGGCTCTGTGAGCAGAATTTACAGTCTTCAGAGCACTTTCCGCACTTGCCGTTTGAAATACAGCAAAGCTCAATTGCCTGTTTGAAAAAGGCTGAGGTTATTTTTGTGGCACCTTCCCTAAGTAAATCCAGAGGAGCGTTGAAAAGCTCCATAGCCTCGTCTTTACTTATCTGGTAACCGTTGATTACGTTATCTGCAAGATCTTTAAGTTGCACTATATAGACTCCAGAAAAAAAGAACGCAGCTCTCTGCTACGCTATAAAAAAGTCCTGACATTATAACCCGAAAAAACAGCACATTAGCAAGAAATAAAAACGCAGATCCGAAGATCCGCGCCTGTACTATATGATTAAAATGCTATTCCTTGGATGTTGGGACTGTTTTCCGCTCCTTTGACTCAAGGGCAGCTTCCATCTGATCGTCGAGATTCTTGTTAGGCCAGTATTTAAACATCGATCCGATAAAGGTTGCCAGAGGAATTGAGAAGAAAACTCCCCAGAATCCCCAGAGACCGCCAAATATCAGAATAGCCGACAGAATTGAGAAGGCATCGAGGTTCATGGCCTTAGAGAACAGAAATGGTGTCAGCACATTACTGTCTAAAAGCTGAATTATCAGATAAACCACCAGAATCCAGATGAGGTATGAACAGAAACCAAACTGGAAAATAGGAATCAGCACCACAGGAATAGTAATAAGAGCGGCACCTACATATGGAATAATCACAGACAGACCAACGCCGAAACCAAGCAGGAAGGCGTAGTTGACACCTAAAAGCATAAAGGCCAGAGTATTAACAATGGTGATGATAATAATATGCAGAATCTTGCCTCTGATATATGCTTCAAGCTGTTTGTTGATTTTTATCCAGAAATCATGAATAACATTCTGATTCGTCGGCAGAATATACCTTCTGAAACGATTCTGCAGCGTCTCTTTGTTAGCGAGCATCAGGAAGGTGAAAATCGGTACGATGATCATGTACATCAGCCAGGTCATGGCATTGACTACAGAAGGCATCACCTGATTTCTGATGATACTGGTGATATTGGAAAGAATTGAGGCTCTTGCCTGAACCACGTACTGATCAATCTCCCCCTGGGAGAACATTGAAGGGATAGGATCTGGCAGAGATTCTATAAACTCATAGGTTCTGGTAGCGACTAAGGTATCAAAATCATCCTTTCTTTCACCCTGGGCAGTAATGGAGATTTTCTGCAGGTTGGTATAGAACTGATTGGCCTGCTGAACAATCTTAGGAACAATAAACACCATAATACCGATAGAAAAACCAACAAACAGGACCATGGTGATTGCCGAAGCGCTTGTTCTGCTGAGCTTGAACTTGTTGATTCCGAACCTTACTCCCCAGTCAAGGCAGTAGGCAATACACAGAGCCACGACCAGAGGGCCAACCAGCCACATGAAGTAGTAGACAACCACGAAAGCGGCCAGAAGCACTAGTGCAAACTCAATCGTACCCGGTGTCGAAAAATGTCTGGAATACCAGCCTTTGAATAACTTAATCATAATAATTCCTTTTCACTCAGGATCATTATATGCAAAAACACATCCGGACGATTAGAAAACACTCTGTTTTTTAAAAGTATTTTTTATAGGCCTCGCAGAATTGAAATGATTTAAAAGAAATCATAATCATAAACTATACAAATTTATGTATTCTCACCTTTGTTCTGCGTGATAGAATTTCAGACAGTCTTTTGATTGGAGGATATATGAGAAGGTCAGTAAAACAGAGCATAGCCTCTGTGTTAAGTGCAGTGTTTTTAGCATCAGCAGTGCATGCGGCCGATAATATATCCATTCCTGAGATGGGAACCGCGGGCGTTCGTGGAATGACTGTTCAGGCAGAAAGACTCTACGGCGAGTATTTCATGAGAAAAGCCAGAGGTGCAGGTGCCATCAGCTACGATCCGGTCATGACAGAGTTTATCAACTCAGTAGGACAGAAACTGATTCTAAGTGCCAATAATGTCTACTTCCCATTTGAATTCTTCCTCTCAGCTGATCCTACATTGAATGCTTCTGCCTTTTTAGGCGGCAAGGTTCAGGTGAATGCAGGTCTGTTCCACTATACTGACAGCGAGGATGAGTTCGCATCAGTACTGGCCCACGAAATTTCTCATATAACTCAAAGACATATTGCAAGATTTATTGAAGAACAGTCTGATAGAGGCGCTATTTCAATAGCAAGCATCATCGGCTCAATCGCCATTGCCATCATTAACCCTACAGTAGGTGCGGCCGCCTTCTCAACTTCAGCGGGTATTATGTCTCAAAGCGGCATCAACTTTACAAGAGACAATGAATATGAGGCAGACAGAATCGGTATTTCCGTTCTGGAAAAGGCAGGCTACACCCCTATGGCCATGAGCACTCTCTTTAAAAAGCTCTTTTCAATGCAGGGTAATATCAACAGTGCCTATGCCCTGCTGATTGACCACCCTCTCTCTGAGATCCGTGTTGCCGAGGCATATAATCGTGCTAAGAATATGCCTCAGAGAAAGAATTCAACTGATCCTAACTTCATGCTGGCCAAGGCACGTGTAGATGTCAGATACATGAATCTAAAACTAAAAGAGTTCAAAGAGAGACTATTAAGTACAGAAAAGGTTAATCACTACTACAAAAACTACGCACTTGCTCTGATTTACTATGGCGAGGGAAACTACTCAAAGGCAAAGGAATATCTTGAGAAGCTGTCCTCCCTATCATCAAACGATTTCATTGTTGATTTATACACCGATATCGATATAGACAGCGGCAAATACGATTCAGCAATTTCAAGATTAAGAACCATCTATGCCAAAAAGCCTTACGACAGTGCTATTGCTGTAAACCTTGCAAATGCCTATCTGAAGGCCAAGCAGGGAAAACAGGCTCAGGCGGTTTTGGAAAAATTCCTGCAGAAATATCCAAACGACTCATTTGCCAATGAAATGCTGACAGAGAGTTATCTGCTGCAGAAAAACAAATGTCAGGCTTTAATCACTCATGCCCAGACACTGGCTTTGAAAGCTGATTACAACAAAGCCTTCAACAGTCTTAATGATGCTATGCACAACTGCAGAGGATCATACTCACAGATCGCCCGCGCAAAATTCGCAAAGATTTCCGATCAGAAGGATTTTGACGAAAAACTCGAAAAAAGACGTTAATTTCTGCTCAAAAATCGTACTGTGACATTTCAGAGTACGATTTGTATGCCTTTTTTTTGAGAAAAATCACCAATTCCCCAATATTGTAGTAAACTTGTTTAGATTTTTATTTTGAATAAACAAAGTGAGTCGTGTTATGCCACAGTGTTTTCATACTGTAAAAGAATTAAGAGAATATCTGAAGCCTTTAAAAGCACAGGGAAAAACCGTTGGTCTTGTTCCAACCATGGGTGCATTACATCAGGGACATGCAACACTGATATCAAATTCTGCAAAGGAAAATGACATCACTGTTGTTAGTGTTTTCGTAAATCCAACTCAGTTTGGACCAACCGAAGATTTTGATGCCTACCCAAGAACACTTGAAGCTGATCTTGAAGTAGTGGGCAAGGCAGGCGGAGATGTTGTATTTGCTCCATCACCTGCAGAAATGTATCCAAGCAAGGACGATACCTGGGTTGAAGTTACAGGCAACATCACCAAGGTACTGTGCGGAAAGAGCAGACCAATCCATTTCAGAGGCGTAACCACCGTTGTATCAAAGCTTTTCAACATCGTTGGACCAACCCGTGCATACTTTGGTCAGAAAGATGCTCAGCAGGTAGAAGTTCTGCGCCGTATGGTCAAGGATATGTTCTTTGATCTTGAGCTTAGAATTGTTCCTATCGTAAGAGAAGAAAGCGGTCTTGCAAGAAGCTCAAGAAACACCTATCTGTCAGCTGAGGAAAAATCTGCTGCAGTAATACTTTCAAAGACACTTAAGAGCGCTTTGGAAAAATTCAAGGCAGGCACAACAAAGGTTGAAGACATTATCAGCTTCACCAGAACTGAGATTGCTAAAGAGCCACTTGCCAACATTGAATATGTTGAGTGCTACGGTCT
>JAEEGL010110279.1_pt1 | contig 14847 bp, 13 predicted proteins | sample 9134231 | NCBI WGS metagenome assembly JAEEGL01 (sample SAMN16246548, study PRJNA631951) | gut metagenome | biome: gut microbiome; feature: rumen; material: fiber-attached | host: Bos | place: Iran: Karaj | collected 2018-10 | reverse complement strand
GCGCCATTCTGGGATAAATGCAGGTGGAACCTAGGAAAAGAAGCTTCTTAACCTTGTTCACATGCGCGGCATTGATAACATTACACTGAATCTGCATATTTTCGTAAGCAAACTCCGCGGGAGTGGTGTTGTTGGCATTAATACCCCCAACCTTCGCAGCTGCAAGAACAACCACATCGGGCTTCTCCTGTGCAAAGAAATCGTACACCGCCGCCTGATTGGTAAGGTCAAGCTCCTTGTGTGTTCTTTTGACTATATTGGTGTAGCCTTTGGACTCAAGGTTACGCACAATTGCGCTGCCTACCAGTCCTCTGTGACCGGCTACGAAAATCTTGTCTGTCTTGTTCATCTATCTGACACCGGCTTTCTTTAAATCTGAATCTACCATCATTTCAACGAGACCGTCGAAGCTTACGTCTCTCTTCCAGCCCAGAACCGTCTCGGCTTTGGTGCAGTCGCCCCACAGGAATTCAACTTCCGCGGGTCTGAAGAACTCGGGGTTAACGTCAACCATAAGCTTACCTGTCTTGACGTCGTATGCTTTTTCATCAACGCCGATTCCTTCAAAGCGTAACTCTACTCCTGCTTTGGCAAAAGCAATCTGAACGAACTCTCTTACGGTATGGGTTTCATTGGTAGCAAGCACGTAATCGCCGGGCTTGTCCTGCTGAAGCATCATCCACATGCCCTTAACGTAATCGCCCGCAAAGCCCCAGTCACGCTTGGCATCCATGTTGCCAAGAGAAAGCTTGTCCTGACGGCCTGCCAGAATCTCGCCAATGGCAAGGGTAATCTTTCTGGTAACAAAGTTCTCGCCGCGTCTCGGTGATTCATGATTAAAAAGAATACCGTTGCAGGCAAACATATTGTAAGACTCTCTGTAATTGACCGTAATCCAGTAGGAGTAAAGCTTGGCTACTCCGTAAGGACTCTTGGGATAGAAAGGTGTCTTCTCACTCTGGGGAGCGGTCTCGGGAATACCTCCGAAAAGTTCGGAAGTGGAAGCCTGGTAGAACTTGCACTTGGGATTGGCAAGTCTGATGGCCTCCAGAATCTTGAGCGTGGCAACACCCGTAGCCTCTGCGGTATATTCGGGGATTTCAAAAGAAATACCTACGTGAGACTGAGCCGCAAGGTTATATACCTCATCGGGAACGATTTTGCTCATAAGAGCAATAAGCCCCGACGAATCCGTCATGTCGGCATAATGCATGAACAGCTTTTTGCCGTTGATGTTACTGTCATTTAAAAGATGGTCGATTCTCTCCGTATTGATGGTGGAGTGGCGACGCATAAGTCCGTGCACTTCATAGCCCTTCTCAAGAAGAAACTCTGCAAGATAAGAACCGTCCTGTCCGGTGATACCGGTAATCACTGCTTTTTTCATTATTCGTACTCCGTAAAAAAATAAAACACGGTAAGGTATTATACCCTACCGTGGCTTATTATATCATATTAACCTGCGTTATTCTTTAAGAAAAACATAATTTACTTAAAGAGTCTGTTCATAGCAGAGAATATAGCGTATACGGAAGCTCTGGTAATGTTGGAGCTTACGCCGACACCATAGGTTACGCGACCTGTCTCGGCATCCAAAAGGTGGATATATGCCGCAGCCTTGGAATTGGAACCTGCCTGCAATGCATGCTCTTCGTAGTCCAGAATCTTAATGTCGAGGCCAAGGTTCTGAATGATGCCTCTCTTAACCGCATCGATAGGGCCGTTGCCGACTGCAGTAAAGCTCTTTAACTCGCCGTGATCCATAAATTCCAAAGAAACTTCGGTATCGAACTCTTCCCTTCCCGCTCCGTCGTTGTCGTTGACTTTCATCTTCTCGAAGTGATAAGGCTCCTTGGTAGCAAGATATTCGCGGTCGAATGCATCCATGATTTCTTCGGGAGATACTTCACCCTGTTTCTCTGAAATACTCTGGATGACATTGGCAAATTCCTTGTGCATTCCCTTGGGAAGCTTGAAGCCAAAGTAAGTGTCCATAACAAATGCTACGCCGCCCTTGCCTGACTGGGAATTGATACGTACGATGGGCTCGTATTCTCGTCCGATGTCCGCAGGGTCAATGGGAAGATAAGGAACCTCCCAGTACTGATTGTTTCTTTCGCGCATAGCTTTGATACCCTTGTTGATGGCATCCTGGTGGGAACCTGAAAAAGCGGTAAATACCAGCTTGCCGGCATAAGGATGACGAGGGTGTATGGGCATCTTAACGAGACGCTCATAAATTTCGATAATATCATTGATATGTGAAATCTCAAGCTTGGGGTCGATACCCTGAGAGAACATGTTGTAAGCTACGTTAAGAATGTCTACATTACCTGTTCTTTCACCGTTACCGAAAAGAGTACCTTCCACACGGTCAGCACCTGCCAAAAGGGCAAGTTCGGTAGCTGCCACACCGGTACCGCGGTCATTGTGTGGATGCACACTCAAAATAACGGATTCTCTGTCAGAAAAGTGATTGTTGCACCATTCAATGATATCCGCGTAAACATTGGGTGTGGTCATTTCAACGGTGGACGGGAGGTTGATAATAACCTTGTTGTCCTTGGAAGCGCCCCATTCTTTTAATACGGCCTCACACACTTCAAGCGCGTATTCGGGCTCGGTTCCGGTGAAGGATTCGGGTGAATACTCAAGAATGATTTTTCCGTCAAATTTGGCGGCTCTTTCTTTGACCATTCTGGTGCCGTTTATGGCTATCTGTTTAATCTCATCCTTGCTCATGTGGAATACCACGTCTCTCTGGAGCACGGATGTGGAATTATAGATGTGTACAATGGCAGATTTACAGCCCTGTATGGATTCAAAAGTTCTGTCGATAAGCTCTTCGCGGCACTGGGTAAGTACCTGGGGCTTAACGTCGTCGGGGATAAGTTTTCTTTCGATAAGTTCTCTTAAAAAGTCAAACTCAATCTGGCTGGCAGCGGGGAAACCGACTTCGATTTCCTTAAAGCCCATCTTTACCATGTACTCAAAAAGCTCTATCTTCTCGCTTACTACCATAGGGTCTATTAGCGCCTGGTTACCGTCCCTTAGATCGACCGAGCACCATATGGGCGCCTTTTCGATTTCTTTGTCGATCCATGTTCTCTCCGGATATTTAAATACCGGATTTCTGCGATAACGTTTGTAGTTAAGCATTTTTGTTCCTCCTGTTTGTTTATATTATTCATCACGCTTAGCGTGGATAATACTTTTATATTTTTACGCTTTACTTTATTAAAGTCAAGAGATAAATTTTTACCCCACTCCCTAAGGGAATGGGGTAATCGATTCTTAATTATTCACCAAGACCGCTCTCGACGACTTCTACGAGCTTTTCCAAAGCTTCGTCCTCGTCCTCGCCTTCGCAGGTAAATACAATTTCATCACCACATTTGACACAGGCTCCCAGAACGCTTAAAACGCTCTTGGCATTGGCTGTGTTATCCCCATAGGAAAATGTAATAAGAGATTTAAACTGCATGGCTTCCTTGCATAGGATGCCTGCGGGTCTTAGGTGTAGCCCTGTAGGATTTTTAATTGTAACTTTCTGACTTACCATTAAACCTGACCTCCGTATGGTAATTAGGTCTTAATACCCCAAACTTTGGATGAGCCTCTCATGAGGCTCCGGTGCAATATGCACACGCTTAGTAAATGTACGTCACTCTCAACAAGATTACTATATCATCAAACAATTAACGAAACAAGTTAAAGTTTTATGAAAACAGCGGGGAAAACGTTTTATCAACAGACTTTTGTGCGACCTGCCAAAACTTCTTTATAGTCTTCCAGATTGCGCTTCAAAAGTTCGGGAGTATCCAGGCCGTAAGGGCACTTGGAAGCACAACTGTTGCAATGTATGCAATCCTCGATTTTCATCATTTTGGCCTGCATTTCCGGTGTTAACTGGGCGGCACTGGGAGCGCGTCTCAACATAAGGCTCATGCGGGCCATATTGTTAATCTCAATTCCCATGGGACAAGGCATGCAATATCCGCAACCACGGCAGAAGTCGCCGCTTAATTCTTCTTTGTCTTTCTTAATAAGTGCCTCTATTTCGGGAGTCATAACCGGCGGATTGTCGATAAAAGAAAGAAACTCCTCAAGCTCCGACATTTTCTGAATGCCCCAAATGGGAAGCACATTTTTAAACTGTGCCGCAAAAGCATACGCAGCCCTCGCGTTATTGATAAGGCCGCCCGAGAGAGACTTCATGGCTATAAAGCCCATGTCGGCTTCCTCGCACATCTTAACGATTTCAATGTCTTTGTCGGTGGCAAGGTAACAGAACGGGAACTGAAGAGTCTCGTAAAGGCCCGATTCTATGGCTTCTTTGGCCACGGAAAGTCTGTGATTGGTGATACCGATATGTCTTACCTTGCCCTGTTCTTTGGCCTCAAGCATAGCTTCGTAAAGGCCTGTTCCGTCACCGGGCTTGGGGCAGAAAGAAGGATTGTGGAACTGGTATATGTCCACGTGGTCGGTCTTCAACAGTCCGAGAGATGTTTCAAGGTCCTTCCAAAAAGCTTCTGCGGTTTGCGCGCCGGTTTTGGTGGCAATAAAAATTTTGTCACGCATGCCTTCAAAAGCAAGCCCAAGCTTTTTCTCACTATCCGTATAATATCTTGCTGTGTCAAAGAAGGTCATTCCGCCTTCATAAGCCCTTCTCAGAATCCTGACAGCATCCTCCTCGGATACTCTCTGCACCGGAAGTGCGCCGAAAGCGTTTTTATCTGTGGTTATGCCTGTTTTACCTAGTGTTACGCTTGCCATCTTTTCCCTCCTTGATACCCTTTTTCAGTATTTTATATGCCTGCTGCCACGGAATGTCGCGGCACATGGTTTTTCTTTTGGCGTATACATATCTTAAGCCCATGGGAGCTGCCAAGAAGCCGTAAAGATAAGCGTACAGCACGCCTCTGTCAAAAAAGTATTTCTCGTCATATCCCTTAAACCAGGTTGACTCTCCGCCGGGCCTCGGCTCTTCGCGTCCTATGCAGACTGTCGTCCTGTACATCTTAAGTCCCGCCTTAAGACAATCACGGATAAATAAACTGTCCTCTCCGCAGGAGTACCTGGCTCCCCCGCCGAAGAGTTCCGAAAAGCGCACTCCGGATCGTTTCAACGCTTCACCTCGGAGAGCGATACTGTATGCGGGATATCTTCCGCCGTTCCAGATATGCACTCTTTTGAAGTCGGTATTATAGTAAGTTCTTCTTTCCTCACACACCCGGAAGTTAAAAAACAGACCATCTGCTTCGGGATGAGCTTCAAACTCCTGCAAAACCTTGTCTGCGTAGCCCTCGTCATAAACAATATCATCGTCGGCAAACAGTACTATGTCACCCTTTGCAGCCTCTATAGCCCTGTTACGGCTCTTGCCCACGCCCTTTTCGGCAAAAGAAAGCACCCTGACCGAGCCATCGGGCACATCAATCCGGGCAGAATCCTCCCTGCCGCACTGATTAATCAGTACCGCGTCACTTTTAACGCCCATTTTACCTATTAACTTGTCCGCCTCGGCATTAACCGCCGATATCAAAAGTTCAAGCTTCATGTTTTTTTGCAAAGATATGTTTAAAAAGATTAAATATCTGAATTCTGATAAAGTCAATCAGAAGTCCGCCCAAGAATATCACGCATACCGCCAAAAAAATGCGGCCCACAAAAGCAGGTGTCGGTCTTTCAAGAGATTCGAATATTCCCAGCCACTTCTGCCAGTTATGCCTGAGAGAAAGATTTTCATGCACAAGATATATTCCAAGTGCCATGGGCGAAAGCGCACAGATTATTTTGCCCGCTTTCTCTCCGATGGGTTTTGAATGGGCAAAAGCCGCAAACAGTCCCATGCCGGCCAAAAATACAAATATATGATTGTACTCGGTGGGCACCTTTCTAATCTCCTCCAAATGTCCGGTGCGCGAATAAACCATATAGACTGCCGCCTTCTCAACCAGTATCATTCCGGAAGAAACAAAGTAAAGGACGAGACCCTTGAAGGATTTGTTAAGCACCTTGAATCCATAGAGTTTAAGATAAGCGCCTACCAAAAATACGGTTAAAAACCAAAGCAGATTGTAGCCAAACTCATCCTCCTCAAATCTGAAAGGAAGAAAGCTCTTAAATCCGCACTCGAATATCAAAAGAAGTATAATTACCGTTTTTAACTGCTTTTGCGAAATTGCCTTTACACCCGCGGAAATGACCGGCTGCATTATGTATACAAACACATATGCCGTAAGGAACCAATAAAGGTCCATGTGAACCGGAAATACGGTATGCAAAAGAAAATAGGTATTAATCTCCTGATGAATATCAACCCTCAGCAGATAGCATACCAAAAAAGCACCAAGAGAGTAGAAAATCATTTCTGCAATAAGTTCAACCAGTCTTCCGAGTCTGAACTTTGAATTAATAAGATAATAACCCGACAGCAGAATGAAAGTATTTACAGCACAAAGAGATAAAGCCTCAAGCCCCCATGCTATGGCTCCGTTTAATGATAAATTATCCCCGATGTTAGTTAATAAATTACTCTTGCCCAAAGCATGAAGCATGATAATCATAAACATCAAAAGAAGCCTTAACAGCTCCATGTTGGCATTTCTTTTTTTGACAGTCGATTCACTCATAGTATTTACTCACAAAGTATGCTTAATCTTGTCTTTGACATCTATGTCGTTTCCCACCTGAACCTCCATCACCTTTAAAAGTGTAGTGGCCTGAATGGTGTGTTTACAGCCTCTGGGGAGAAAAATCGTATCACCCAAAGCTACATTGCGGCGCTCACCGTCTATGATTGCAACACCCTCGCCCTCTATTACAGTCCAGATTTCGTCTCTTCTTTCGTGACTGTGGTAGTTCATGGAATGCCCCGGCAACAGTGTCACTTTAACGGTCATTCCGGCATCTTCAATATCCAGAACCCTGTAACTGCCCCAGGATTTTTCCGCATACATGATGGGGCCCTCGATTTTGTCCACATAGGGCTTCATGTAGCTCGACTGATCTTTGTCCGCCACAATTATTCCGTCGGCGCTGGCAGCCACCACAATATTCCTAAGTCCCATGGCCAGAATGGGAACATCAAGTTCATTGATGATATGTGTATCTTTGCAGGTTTCATCAAAGTGAACGTTTCCTACGGAATTCTCGTCCATCACTGCAGTAAGAGTCTTCCATGTTCCCACATCCATCCAGTCACCGTCAAAAGAAATCACCTTGATGTTCTTTTCTTTTTCCACCACAGCATAGTCTATGCTGATTTTGGTGAGACTGTCATATCGCGCTTTTATATCGTTAAAGTCTTTGAAATCAAGAAATTCCCGGGTCTTTTTAAGCATATAGCCCAGTTTGAAGCCGAATACGCCGCCGTTCCAAAGGGCACCCTTCGAAAGAAGTTCTTTGGCTCCCGCCAAGTCGGGCTTCTCCTTGAAGGCTTCGACAGTACCGTTTTCGCCGGGCACTATATAGCCGTATTTCTCACTGGGATAAGTGGGACGAATACCCATCAGAGTGATGTTGGCGCCGTTTTCTTTGACCGCTTCACCAATCTTTCCGATGGCTTCAAAATAGTCGTCCTCAACATAAGGATCTACAGGGCACACAACAACCGGCTCATCATCATCCAAACCCTTTTCATACTTTAAATATGCTGCCGAAAGGGCAATGGCAGGAAAAGTATCTCTTCTGGCAGGTTCAACGCATATTTCAACATTTTCACCCAGCTGATTGATGATGCTCGACGCCTGGGATTTGCCCGTGGCCACAGTGATTTCCGCATCGGGAATAACTCTGCATATGCCTTTATACATACGTTGCACCATGGACTCATGGTCACCGTCATCACCTTTAAAAAACTTTATAAACTGTTTGGAACGAACGTCGTTGGAAAGCGGCCAAAGCCTTTTTCCCGAACCGCCGGATAGTAAAATAAGCTGCAATTAATAATCCTCTTTTCACCTATATGAATAATCTTTGTACTTCTATTCACACTTCTCTTTTATATGATACAATTATACGTAGTTTATTTGCAACGTCACTTAATTAATTCTTAAATAATTATGACAAATATTCATACATCAGAGGTCTTTTCATGAATTCTTTTTTCTCAGGAAAATTATACAGGCGCATCAAAATAATTTGCCCCGCAATACATTTTCTTCTGACTTTCCTCTTTGAAAGGAAGGCTTTTCATTTTGAAAACAATTTCGGCTTTTTGGAAACTGTTCCGATGAGCGATTTTTTCAGTAATACTTTCGAGCTTATAATGTGTTATGTCATTACTAAACTTATTGCTCTTGTCCTGATTCTTTTACTGTGGAGACTGTTTTTTGCCGTTATTGACCGAACTATACCTCTCCTGACCACCGTTATTTTTTCTGTCGTTTTTATTGCGGGTATGGTGGTCATTTTTATTTTATGGCCTTACTTTACTTTGCATAATTACGATAATTATATGCTTTACGCTTATGCAGTCCGCTTTGTTCCGGAATACTGGCATTCAATTTATTCCGGATGTTTCATGGGAGCATGCCTTATGGTATTCCCCAATCCTTTTACCATTAACATTATCGAATGGCTTTGGTTTGTAGCCATAATGGGCTATATTTACCATCGCATAGGAACAAGCCGGGTAATATCTCATGGATTTAAGTATACCGTTATCGGCTTTTTCCTGCTTCCTTTTATTCATACTGCCGTTACGGATTCTTACAGAAGTGAGTTGTACGCTCTGTTTTCTCTTTTCTTTTTCACAGTCATCCTGCTTGATGCCATCGAAAAAAGGACCAGAACCGGCTTTCAGCTTTACGTAATACTTGTTGGAATCGCAGTAATAGCCGTTTGGCGAAGCGAAGGCATTATTCTGGGCGCCGGTATGTTTCTTTGTGTTCTTTTCACCAATTACGTTACCGACTTAAAAAAGAGCTTAATTCGTACTCTAAGCTTTTTACTGGCTATTATTGTTTTACGATTTCCCTCTTTTGTCGGGACACAAAAATATTATGGTGATGATTATTCATTTATCAACTATATGGATGTTATGCAGACAATTCTCAACTCCAAATCCGTGAATCTGAATTATGACGGAGTTGAAGAGGACCTTGAAGCTATTGACTGTATAGTTGATTTGGAAGCGCTTAAAGAACATGGCACAGACGGATACAGGCGTTTTAATTACGCTAACGGTCGAAGAGACATAAATCAGTCCACGGCTTCCGAAAAAAGCCGTAAGGCTCTGAAAAAAGCATACAAGAATCTGGTTCTGCACAATCCGAAGCTTTATTATATGCATCAAGCTAATTGTTTTTGCGCTACTTTAGGTTTTGATTCCCCCTACGCTTTGGATGAATACTCCGGAGTTGGCTCCGAATATGGACACTGGTCTTTTGACCTTTGGGACGTAGGTCTTACCGATTACTTTTCTTACAGATCTGTTTATAATTGGGAAGAAAATGCTACTCATTACGCCAAAGCATGCGATGTCAATGAATGGTTCGAAAACTACGAGCTTCGGTGGAAGGATACAGGTCTTTTTAAGACATTTAATGTTCTCTTTATTGTCCTGATTTTTGCAATGGCTTTATATGAGTTCATCAGATGCATATTGTGTAAAAAACTATCCGCTTTCTTTATCCTTTCGGCAACTCTGTTTGCTCTAGTTTCCGCAATAGCTGCTGTCATGCCCACGCCCGCTTACTTTTATCTTCGAACCTACTGCTATTGCTCCCTCCTCTTAATAATGATTTATTTTCCTGCGAAAAAAGCAATTAAGCGCTCTGAATAAGAGCGCTTATCTTATATCTATCTTATATTAACAATTCCCACATTGTTCATAAAGCAAGGGGCAAAAACATGTTCAATGGCGTTGGGGCTTACCTGCCCCTCCCATTTTGCGTGCAGATGGCCTGCCAGTACCGCCACTACCGGAGAATCCTCCGCGTAGATTAAGTCAATGTATGCGGCTGTAACCGCATTCGGTTCTTTGTCCGCGCCGGGAGCCCAATAAAGGCGTCTGTCGCCACGTACTGCTTCAGAATAATCCTGAAGTTCCGTTCCCATCCACTGACCGATGGGAATGTGAGTCAGTACCACAACGGGCTTGCCCATTGCCATTACTTCTTTAATCCGTTCAAGCGTTTCCTCGGTAATATTATTTTGGGAAAAATTCACTCCCATAATAATAACCTCTCCCAAATCCTTCACCATCAGATAATCATTATCACATATAGCAGCCTGTCTAACCTCTGCATCCTGCGGGGATACTGTGGCCTGCCAGTAGCACTCCATGTCATGGTCCGCCCTTACGTACATATATGGCTTGTTGAGTTTGTCCAAACCGGCTTTTAGCGCCTCTGCATTGGCCTTAGAGTTATAATCAAGAATGTCACCTGCGAACAAAACATAGTCAGCATCCACATCATTGATTAATTTAGGCAGTTTTTTCCACCTTTTTTCTGTGGATAACCCGTTTGTTGTGAATTCCGAGACTCTGTTTGTCATGAATTCCTTTTGCTCTGCGGCAATCTCGTCATTGTTAATCTGAAGGTGTAAATCGTTAATCACTATAAGTCTGACAGGCTTGGTCAGGCCTACTTCCAGATTCACCTCATCGATGGTATAGCCTGCATCACCGAATGCATTGTTTTCGCAGTTTGTACATCCCTGAAAAAGAAAGAGACACATGCATGCAATCAACAGCCTAATTCTTTTCATAAAACTTCTCCCTTGAGAGTTCCAATGTAACCGCTTCTACTTCCTCGCCGGAAGGTATCAGTTCATGTCCGCCTCTGTCCACTTCCTCATAACCGAGTTTTTCATGAAGACGCAGACTCGCTTTATTGTAGGCAATTACCTGCGCCGACAGTCTCTTCAGCCCCAAATCTTCAAAGGCATAATCCGCCAGAAGCCTGTATGCCTCGGTAGCGTAGCCTTTACCCTTTGGAGAGGCTTCGTCAAAAAACAATCCGGACTCCATAATCATTCGTTCTTCTTCGTAGTGCTGAAGATATACCACACCTATTATTCTATCTGTGGATTTGTCCGTTACAACAAAATAAAAAACAATGCCGGTCTCACATTTTTTGTGAAAGAAATTCAAATGCTCTTCCTTTGTAATATCTTTGCGGTAAAAGAAATTTCTTTTGACATATTCGGAGTTTCGAATTGCCAGGACCGCGTCGGTATCTTCTTTTGTTACCGGTCTTAATAAAAGGCGCTCGGATTCCAGTCTGAGCGCCTTATTGATAGGTTCCAATGTGTTCATATAATCCTGCTTACAGCATTACCTGCTCGATCAAATCGGCAAGTTTCTTTGCTTCATCTTCAATCTGCTGTTTATCGTTGCCTTCTATCATAACTCGCACCAAAGGTTCGGTACCGCTGGGTCTTATGAGGACTCTTCCGCGACCCGCGAACCTGGCGGTAAGTTCCTTGATTGCATCTGCAATTTCGGGATATTCCATGTAAGTTTCTTTTTTGTGATTGGGAACATGGGCACCCACCAAAGCCTGGGGAAGAATCTGAACCACAGACGCAAGTTCGGAAAGGCTCTTGCCGGTCTCCACGATTACTTCCAAAAGGTGAAGGGCACTTAAAAGTCCGTCTCCCGTGGTATTGTCATCAAGGAAAATAATGTGTCCCGACTGCTCGCCGCCAAGATTGGCCCCGATTTCACGCATTCTTTCGAGAACGTATCTGTCGCCTACTTTGGTTTGCTCGATGTGAATATTTTCTCTTTCTCCCATCTGGAAGAAGCCGAGGTTACTCATTACGGTAGCCACAATGGTATCCTTTTTAAGAGTACCCTTGCGCTTCATATATGTTCCTATGATGCCCATAATCTGGTCACCGTTTATTGCCTTGCCGTTTTCATCAATAGCCAGAAGTCTGTCGGCATCACCATCAAAAGCAAGACCCAGGTCAGCCTTCTCGTAAACAACACGGGCCATAAGCTCTTCCATATGGGTTGAACCGCAGTTGGCATTTATGTTGGTGCCGTCAGGAGAATTGTGAATGGCAATAACCGTAGCACCGAGTTCTTTTAAAGCTTCGACTGAAGTGTAATAAGCTGCTCCCTCTGCTGTATCCACCACTATTCTTAACTTGGAAAGGTCCGAGTTGATAGCCTTGATGGAGTGGTTAATATATTCCTCTCTGGCATCGGTTCTGTATTTAATCTTGCCTACGCCGGCTCCGGTAGGGAACTTAACTCCCTGCATGTCGGACTTTATAAGGGCTTCAATTTCATCTTCCAAAGCATCGGGAAGCTTGTAGCCGTTTCCGTCAAAGAACTTAATACCGTTAAACTCTACGGGATTGTGAGATGCCGAAATAACGACGCCCGCATCAACCTTATATTTCTTGGTAAGATAAGCGATTGCGGGGGTAGGAAGCACTCCCACATATACACAGTTGGCGCCCACAGAGCAGGCACCTGCCATTAATGCATTGGCTAACATATCACCCGAAATACGGGTATCACAGCCCACCATAATTGTGGGTTTGTGCTGATTTTCTTTGGACAAAACACATGCGCCGGCCTGACCCAGCTTAAGTGCAAGATCCGGGGTAAGTTCCTCATTGGCTACGCCTCTGACCCCATCTGTTCCAAACATTCTTGCCATTACTTATTCCTCATTTTTCTTAAGTCTTATCTGAATCAGAACCGTGCTGCCCGCACGTATTCCTTCCGGAAGTTCGGGGGTAAGAACGCAATTGTAAACACCCTCCTCGAATTCCGTAATATTATTAAGCAGCGCATAATCGCCAAAGTCGACAACTCCGACTATTGAAGCGGAGCCAAGCTTCTCGATATCCTGCTTGAGACCTGTAATCTTAATCTCGGCCTTATCCATATAGTCGGCCATTTCAGCTTCAAATCCGAAAGGCACACTCTTAAAGACTATGTCTTTGGTGTTGATGGTTACGCTTGCCTCTTCGTAAGGCTCTATGTAAGCCTTGAGAGTAACTTTACCGCTGAAAGAACTTGTATCCGCAAGACGAATGCCTTGAGGCAGATAGTTTTGAATATCCACGTTGGTCACAAGGTTGTCGGTCTGTCCCGTAACGTTTAACTCTTCACCGGGAATCTTAACCGAAGAAATATTATCTATCTTAGTCTTCTCGCCTGCGATGGTAACCACTTCAGGAGTGCACTCAATCTCGCCCGTTACACCGTAACCTTCTGCGGGAATTCCTATCATGGAATAATAAATCGGAACCTTCTTGGTAGCCAGAATTTCAACATCCACCCTAACGGTATCGATGTTTAGCTCAAGGCTGTCCATGGGTACGGGTTCGCCTTCTTCATCATAAAGAACTATATCGGCCATAGTAGATATATTGCCGGTAAAACCGCCCACAGAGACATCTGCAAAAGCAGTCTTTACTCTTTCGACAACGGACTGGGGACCGCTTACTCTGAGCTGGTTCTGATTGGAAATTTTATCGCCTACTATGTATCCGCTTTCAACTTCTCCGGAAGTAGTAACACTTATGGGAAGCTGAATTACTTTTCTCTTCTCAATGCTGACTTTTACGTAGTCAATTGAGGGTCTGATACTCTCAATCTTCTCCGCATACTTGCTGACTGTGCAGTCAATTGGAACCGATGCTCCGTCATTTAAGAGCTTGTTCATATCGGCTGTGGCTACAATGGTATCCACGTTTGAGCCCAACTCCTGAATGATGGTGCGGGGTGCCTTAACCGTAACGGTAGGAATCACCGCGGAATCATCTACAACCTGAAGTGTATTGCCCTGTTCGGTAATAACTTCGGGGTTCAGAATCTTAACATGAACATTTTTATAAGTCTGGGTGATAATAGGATCGGTAATATTAACTACCACATACCAAAGAAGAATTGCCACCACCAATGCAACTATCTTAAGGCCGATATTGTCGGTCAGTTTTTTCTTGTTGAATCTTTCTTTAATCTTGCTTTTAATGGGGACTTTAATCGTCATACGCGCTTACCCCCCTTTACCTTAAAGAAGGAATGCTTCTTCTCTGTTTCAGGCTTGTCCTGTATCATCTCAAGCTTCTTTCTCAGTACCTCGGTATCCACGTTTCTGGTGAGCTCGCCCTCGTAAGCCACACTGATGCGTCCTGTCTGCTCGGAAACGATAATGGTAAGCGAGTCGGCAATTTCGGACATACCTACGCCCGCTCTGTGTCTGGTACCCAGTTCCTTGCTGAGTGATGCATTGTCAGAAAGGGGAAGGTAACAGGTAGCAGCCGCAACTCTGTCGCCCCTTATGATAACCGCACCGTCATGAAGAGGTGTGTTGTGTTCAAAAATATTTATGAGAAGCTGACTGGAAACAACAGCATCCACTGCTATTCCCGTACGCTCGATATCACTTAATACGTTATTCTGCTCTACAATAATAAGGGCGCCGGTCTTAACCTTGGCCATTTCGGTGCAGGCTCTGATAATCTCATGAATGGTGGTATCCGAAAACTTCCCGCCCGAAGAACTGTTGCTGTCAAAGTGAATCATGTTGGAAAAAAGATTGGAACGGCCAAGCTGTTCCAAAGCTTTTCTTAACTCAGGCTGGAATACCACCACAATTACGGTTGCCAAAATAGTAAACAGCTTGCTGGCAATCCAAAGAATGGTGTTCATCTCAAAAATTTCGGCAAACAAAAGAAATACACCAATAACAACCACACCCTTTAAAAGGGCGTAGGCTTTGGTGTTCTTTATCCATAGGATGATTTCATAGATGAGAAACGCAATAACGAGGATCTCGATTAAATCGGTCCATGAAATCTGAGGCATATTGAATTTTTCAAATGTGCTTTTAGCAAATTCTATAAGATTTGCCATCCCTTAAATCT
>JAEEGL016542288.1_pt1 | contig 14848 bp, 9 predicted proteins | sample 9134231 | NCBI WGS metagenome assembly JAEEGL01 (sample SAMN16246548, study PRJNA631951) | gut metagenome | biome: gut microbiome; feature: rumen; material: fiber-attached | host: Bos | place: Iran: Karaj | collected 2018-10 | reverse complement strand
TCTTAATATATTTGTAAATGTTGCTTTATCTTTTTTATATAAATTACCTCCTACATAAAATAATGTTGCATACATTGCAAAAATAACAAATTGAGTTATTGAATAGAAAAAACCAATGTATACTTGCTCTACATAAACCTGCATCTTGAGTTGAATTTAATCCTATAGATAAATATTGATTAAATTCTTGCATTAATTATCAAATTTTTGTACTAAAGATAATGCATTCGAACCAACTAAAGTCATTGCTTCATCAAAAACACTATTTCTTTGTTTAAAAGCTGTTATAATACTATAATATAATTGAACTAAATCTAAGTCACTTATTCCACTATATAAAACAAAAGATGATAATGTTGTTATAATATATATTTGATAATTATTTCTCATATTATTATCAGGAAAAATAGTAGGATTCAAAGTATTTTTTATTCATTTCAAAATAATATGTTAAAATTAGATATTATAACATTAGAAACATCTTTAGCTGAATGTTGAGCTATTGTTCCAATAGTAAAAAAACAAGCTAAAGAAACATTATTTTCGATATTATAACTTCCACTTTGAGTTGCTAATGTTATTATAGTATTTATTAATCTTGGACAAAAAGGGCTTAATTCATTTGAATTTGAATCATTATTAATAATTTTAATTAATGAATTTAATCCATTACATAAATTAAAACAAACTTTTCTTTTCATTTTTGGTAAAAGAGATAAAATTAATTCTATTAATTTTCCATAAGTATTTTTTTTATCATTTAATATATCTAAACCATAAGAATCACATATTCTTTCTATTGTCCAAGCACAAACTTCTTTTAAATGATCTGGAGTTTTTTCATCACATAAAAAATTACTTATCATTTCTAAAGATTGATTAACTGTAATAAATAATTGAGAATGATGTTGAGTTTCTAAAATAGAAGCAAAAGCAAATAAAGACATATTAGTTAAATCAGCATTATATTGATTAATATTTTCTCCAATAAATTTTAAAACACTATCAATAAATTGATATTGACAACATTGAGAAAATAAATTTAATAAACATCCAGAAGCTTTTCTTAAAGTCCATTCATCAGAGTTATAATCAGTTGTTTTTAAATGACTAAATAATATAGGTAATAATTCTTGATAAGCTTTTTCACAAAAATTTAAATTATTTAAATTTCCTTTTTTGATTCTATAAGCCTCAATATCACCTATTGAACACCAAATTTCATATGCTACAATTTTATTATCATCATCAGCTTTTATCATAATATTTTTTGTGACTTCCAATAAAGTATTAAAATAATTATTAAAATTATCATAATAGAGTCTTATTAATTCCATAAAAATTAATAAAGCATCATTTATAATTTTTTTATCAGTATTTATTAAAGAAGATTTAATTAAATCAAAAAAAACAATTTTCTGAGAATCATTAGTGACAAAAGCTGAAATAAAAGGAATAAAATTTAAAATAGCTTTTAAAGTATTATCCCATAATTCTAAATTTAAATTTTCTTTTTTTAAAATAGTATAAAAACAATTTAAAATTTTAGCAATAGTATCTTGTGGAATATCATTAGGAGAAATTTCAGTAAAGATAAATCCTAAAGTGGTAATAGAAGCAAGTTGAATATATAAATTTTCATTTTGAGAAGTATTAACTAAAGTATCAAATATATCTAACCATTCTTTATTAGGAATTTCAATTTTGCAAATAGAAGCAATTGCATTTCCCGCTGCTTTTCTAATATCAATATCTTGACTAGCTAAAGTTGATAAAACATGATTTTTAATTTGAGTTTTATCTTTTTGATCTAAGTTTAAATATTTTTGAGTATATTCATCTTTTGATATTATGTTTTTTATTAAAGTTGCTGAAATTTGACGAATTCTTTTTTCTTCTTGTTCATTTGAAATTTTAGATGAGATAGTTATTAAGAATTGACTTAAATTTTCTGAGGCTAGTCTTGTTATTTGAGATTCCGCTTCTTTACGTAATGAGTCATTTCCACTTAATGCATTTTGAAGTATTTGTGTTAAAGGATCTTGAGATGATTGATTCATTTTTTTTTTAATTATTTTGAATTTGTTTTTTTTTTTGGTTATATATTTATTCAATATGAGTTTAATTATTTTTTTAATTTAAAAATTTTGATTTAAAATTTTGACTTTTTTGAGGATTAAGGAATATTTTTTTTTCAATTTGTTTTTTTTTTTTTTTATTTTTTACTATTATTTATTTTTAATTTGAATTTTTCATAAATGTTAAACTATAAAAAATAATCTTTAATTATATAATAATGATTTTGAATATTATTATTTATTTGATTTACTGATGATTCATTGCTCATTTTTAATAAGTTTTTTAGTTTAATTATTCAAGATATTTGAATGAAAAAATATTTCTTTTGTTTTAAGAAAGATAATGAAAGTTTATTTGATTAAATTATTAAATTTTGTGTTATAAAAAAAAATTAGGGAAAAAACATTTTAATTTTTTCATTTATTTATTTATATTTATTGTTCTGCTAAAATAGCTTTTATTTTTGTTTGTTTTTTTTCAAATATTTCATTTAAGATTATTAAAATATGTTCTCTTATTGTATTGAGAAGTTTTTTTTCTTTAAAATAGAAAATTTGCTCAGGATTTAAAAAAAATATTTTATCTTTATCATTTATAAATTTATCAGAAAAAGAAATAGCTTCTTCTAAACCTCTAACTTGTTCAATATTTTTAACAATTTCTTCTTTGTTAATTTCTGATTGAAATTGAATTATGAAATTTTTCAGTTCAATTAATTCTTCATAAAAACTTTCATAAAAATCTTTAATTGACATGAGAATCATACTATCATGTGAATGTTCTTTTACGCATCTTAAACATAATTGATGTTTACAGGAACAAATAAATAAAGAAGGTTTCCAAGTATGAATTGAACATTTTTGTTTTTTCATTTTTTCTTTTTTTTGTGGGTTTTTTAAATTCTTTTATTATTTTTTTAAATTTTTTTGAATTTAAATAGGTTTTAAATTAACTTCTTATTTTTTTTTAATTTATTTTTTTCTGATTTTTATTCATTTAATTTAATATTTTTATTTATTTATTTTTTTTCATATTGTTTCATTCATTATTTTCCATATAAATTATTCCATGTCTATAATCAAAAAAGATTCCTTTTAAAATGAATAAATTAATTAATCTTTAAGAATGAAACTTTGTTTCAATTAAAATTATTCAAATTATATTTTTTGAAAATTCTTAACCATTTGGAATTTAATTAATTCAATAAATGGAAAATAATTTAAAATTTCATTTAAAGTTAAATTTTTGAATAAAATGAATTGATTTAAAAAAAATTAAAAGTTTTTAGAATAATAAAAAAAGGATTAGATTATTTAAAACTTGTTATTGCTATTGAAAAAAATTTAACAAAACTGTAATTATATTTTGGTATTTAATTTGATGAATTTTTATTGTATAAATATCTATTTAAATAAATAAAAATTATTTTAATTTCTTATTGGTTAAATTTATTGCTTTTTATTCTAAAAATAGGAGAAATAATATTATAAAAAGTTAAATGAACAAATTTAAATTATTCAAATAAACAATAAATATAATTATTTCCTTGAAATACCAAAATGATAAATTAAAGGGATCTTGTTATGTTCAATAAATTCCAGTATAATAAAGTAGGCTGATATATTAGGGTTATGATGAGCTCTTTTCCTTTCTAAATTTTATTTTTTGAGAATTAACCAATTTTTACAATTAATTTAAGAATACTATAATTTCATAAATATGATTAGATTAAAAGGTATATAAAATAATCTTCAAAAAAATCATATTATTTTTTATTCTATATAATACTTTTTTTCAAATTATTAAACATACAAATATAAGTTTTGATATATTAATTCAAAAAATACATTTTAAAAAACATACAACAATAAATTTTAAAAATTAATGATTTAACTTTTGCTACTCTATATATTATTCATATGATTTTCTATGAGTAATAGCATGGCAAAAAGCTTTTGGTTTGCCATTTTAATGATCTGTGATATTTCAATAAGTATCTTCCCTACTTATTTTTTTAGAATCAAATAATTTATACTTTTTTTGGTGTTAATTATAGAAATAATTTAAAAAAATTATATAAAAAAGTCTTTTTTAAAATAATAAAAAATATAAAACATAATTTATATATAACAATATTTTTTAATTTATATATTCAATAATAAGTGTTTCAATGAATGTTTTTTGTTCATTAAAGTATATTTCCCAAAATAATTTGAGTTTATTTTTTGAAAAATTCATTTTTTCTTCATTTTTTAATTGCTTAGCAATAAAGTACATCAATAATAAAGTTAATTTTTCAAAATAATAATTTCTATTTTCACAATATCTTAATGCTTTTTCTAAATATGAATATGAAACATTTAGATCATGTTTTCTCATACATTGAGCACATTTAATATAAAAAATACTTTTTTCATAACAATTAAAAGTTTTTTTTTTATTTTCAATGAAATCTACCATTTTTTCAATTTCTTGTTTACTAAAAATACTTTTAATATCAATCTCTTGGAAATTATAATTAATTTCTATTTTATTTAAATATTCATCCAAAAATTTCTTCTCTTTATTTTCGATATTATTTTTTTCATATTCACATAATTGACAATTACAAATAAAATTAAATTTCTCTTTTAAATATTTTTGTCTTTTTCCATATTCCATAACATTATCTAAGTAATTTATGAATAATTCCTTATTTGGCTCAATTTCACATATTGATATAATAATTAAAATATCACCAAAACCAAAATAGAAACAATTTGGAATACAAGAATGATTAAAAAATGAAGGATAATACCATAATCCATTTGAAATTTGTTTTTTTTTAAATGATATTGTTAATGAATTATATTGAATTACATCTTGTATTTTTTTTAAAGATATTTCTGAATTGTTTTTCCTTTTTTCTAGATTTAATTTAATATTATTTCCATCAAAAAGAGTTAAAAAATCAATATAATCCTCAGGAAAATTAGATAATTTATATGATAATATTTCCTCTATTTGCTCTTTTTTTTTATATATTAATGGTTGTTTAGTTCTTTCAAATTCTTCTTTGCTTGGATTATCATATTGAATCACAATTTCTTTTTCATTCTTATTCAATTCTGCTGCTGTAAATGCTTTACTAACCACTAATAATTCACCTTTTTGAATTTTAGAATTTGTATAAATACTTATTCCTTTATTTTTTTCAAAATGAATTTGTAACTTTTTATTAATAAATTCTCCTATATTAAGGTTGAATAAAGTCTTTGATTTTTCACATAAATCCGCAAAATCATATTTTCCATTTATATTTTTTATTTTATTTTCAATTTCTTCATTTATCTCAACAAACTCTTTTTTTTTTTGGTTTTCTAATATATTTTTCTTTGAATTGAGAAATTCTTTTGCTTCCAATACTTTTCTTAATTCTATTAAACTTTTTATTTTTAATAGTATTGCTTCTACATTATTTGTATTTTTATTTAGAATTTCATTACATTTATTTATTGTTTTTGTATAATATGGCAATTTAAAATAACATTGAGCTATTTTTAAATCAATTTCAATATCATCAGGTTTGAATAATTTTAATTTTATAAAATATGCTAATGCCTTATTATAATTTTCATTTTCAATTGATTTATTTCCTTCTTTGTATAAAAAATCAATGTTTTCATTTTTTTTTTTAAATAAAAAATTGTCAATTAAATCCTTATTATCAAACAATATTATTTCATTTGGATCTTCTATTCTAATCCCATCTTCTCCACTTCCAAACATTTTATAAAATGGTTCAAGAACTAATATATACTTTCCTTTTTTTAAAATATTGCATAATTTTTTATAATTTTTAGTTTTAAAATAATTTTCATAATTATATATTGCAATTAGTGTCAAATCATTATTATCATCTCTTCCTAAAAACATTATGCTTGTCATTATAATTAATTCTGTGTAAATTTCTAATTTGATATATTTATTTTTATAAGTTGTTCCTAATGACATTTCTTTTATTGTAATTGGTTTCATATCATTATTAAAAGATTTTTGAGTTTTTCCAACTTTACAATCCGTAGTACAAGTATTATTAATTATACTATACTGATTTTTATTCATCTCAATTTTTTTCATTTTTTCTAATTGGTCGTTAAAATCTTCTAATATTTGTTTATTTGATTTTCTTTTATAAATTCCTGTATCTAATTCAAATTTTGTTTGAAGTAATTTTGATATTAATTTTTCATATTCATCCATAAATTATATTATATTTTTATTTTTGCGTCAATTTTATATATTCATTCTTCAACAAAAAAATAGAAATAAAATGATACAAAAAATAGAAAATTATTTATTATTTTTATTAATTTATTTTGATACAAAAGTAATTTATTAAATAAAATAGAAATTCAAAATAAATATTTTTTAAAAAAAAAAATATTCAATGAAAAAATTAAAAATAATCAAAACCCAAAAATTCACTTAACTATTTATAAATAATATATGGAAACAATTTCAATTGAATTTATAATATTAGAAACAATAGTATTAATAATATATGTGGTAGCAATAATAAAAAATAAATTAACAATAGGGGGAGCAAATTCAGCATTATTTATAGGAACTATTGTATCAATGGGTGGATTTGAATATTTATTGATACTTATAGGATTTTTTGCTTCATCAATAAAAGCTAGTGATTTACATAAAAAAAAAAAAACAGAATTATTAGGTCAATCTTATTTTAAAGATAAAAAAAGAAATGCAATTCAAGTTATGTCAAAAGGTTTTTTCCCAACAATAATTTGTTTTATAATATATTATCAATTTAATGGTAAATTACATTTATTTTCAAAACAAATTATAAATAATAATTTGATGAAATTTTTATATGGAATTTATATTGGATTTTATGAAAGTGCTAATGCAGATACTTGGGCAAGTGAATTAGGAATTAATAGTAAAAATAATCCAATTTTAATAATTTCTTTAAAAAAAGTTCCAAAAGGAATTAATGGAGCAATTTCCTTATATGGAACAATTTGTAGTATTTTAGGAGGATTATTTATTTCTGTTGTTACTGTTTTTTCTTCTTTTTTCAGAGATTTTTCATTTAATTTTATGATTTGTTTTAAAATTATTTTATTTGGAATGATTATTGGTTTTATTGGTTCTTTTATTGATTCTATTTTAGGAGAAACTATGCAAATTACTTATTTTGATGAAGAAAAAAAATGTGTTGTAGAAAAGGATGAAATTAAAAATATGAATAATATTAAAGTTTATGGGAGAGATATTTTAAATAATAGTCAAGTTAATTTAATTACTGGGATTTTTACTTCTCTTTTATCTGGAATTATATTTGTTTTATTTTTATAGGATATATATTTTTTTATTTAAAAAAATGAATTTATAAAAAAAAATTATGAATTAAATAATAATTCAAGTGATGATTTTCTACTATCTAAAGTTTTTTCTGTAATTGAAGAAATATGATTAGTATCTGTAATATATTCATAATGATCATTTTGATATTTACTTAAATTATTGAATATTTGTTCATTTTTTATTTCCTTTTCTTCATCATAATCTTCTTTTCCTAAAAATAAATTTTCAAATTTATTATTTTTCTCAATTTGATTTTCACTATTTTTATTATCACTTTGGAAAAATTTATTAATAGTTGGTGTATTTCTTTCATTTAAATAATTAATGTCATAACGAGAGTATTTATTTATATCCTGATTATTATGATTATCAGATTTAGTTATAGTTTTATTTTCTTTTGGAAAAATTGGTTGAATTTCATTGAAATTTGGGGGAATGTAATTTTCTGTTTTGTTGTCATTTTGAGTTATTTGACAATATTTTTTCTTTAATAAATTTAAATAATAATTTTTTTCATTTAGTGAAATTTGATTTAAATTAAAAAGCTCATCGATTTCATTTTTTTTATTTTTAATATCAGGAATTGTCAAATTCTTGTTTGAAAGAAAATTTTTTAAATTATTTATGAATTTTGATTTGGCAATTTCATTATTATTATAATTATTTTGAATTAAATCAATATTAAAATTATTGAATAAATTAGAGTTTTTATTTTCTGATTCAAACAGTGTTAAATTATTTTCATTTCTTTTAATATATCTTAATTCTTCCTTTAGTAAATTCATTAATTTATTAATTTTTTTTTTCTGTTGAATAAGCTCATTACTTTCATCATTATATAAATTTTCTAATTCTTTATCACTTAAATCACATAGTAAATTCTTAGAATTAAAAATATTAGAAAAGCTTGTGTTATTTACCATTTGGTTAATTTTTTGAGGATTACATTTATTATTAATATTATTTACATCAACATTATTACAAATACTATCATTGATATTAATTTCATTGATATTTGAATTATTATTAATGTCATTAAAACTTTCAAAAAAACTTAAACTACTGTTTGAAACATCAATACTGTGGTTTCCAAAAGGTCTTTTTATATTTAACCATGAATAAGGTTTTTTATTTCTTTTTTCAATAATTTCTTTTTTATCATTATCAGTTTTGTTTCTGTAATTTAGATCGTTTTCTTTTAAATAATTAACAATTAATTTATATAGTTCAACTAATTCAGTTGATTTTTTACTTATTTTTTTTCTACAATTTTCATCAATATAAATTGGGAAATTATCATATTGAACAATTTCATTTTCATATACATCATTATCTTCTAAGATTTTTAATTTATTTTTATGAATTCTGAATTTCATTTTAATGTTTTTGGTTTCTCTTTCTCCTTTATTTTCATTATTTTTGTATTCAAAAATTTTTTTATGAACAAATTTATCAATTTCTTCACAAGGAATATTAGTTTTATTAATTTCTCTATTAATTCTATTTTCCATTCTCTTTTCAAATTCTTTAATAATTTTATGATAATAATTATCAGATTGTATTTGATTCTCAAATCCTTTTAAATAATATTCATTTGCTAAAGAAAAAGCATGATATTTTTCATAAAAATAACTTAAACCTACGTATAATTCAGGGTTATTTGTACAAATGTTTTTTTTTAATAAACTCTTAAAAATTTCATAATCATCTTTACATAAATCGGCATAAAAAATCCAATATGATATATAAATATGCTCTAAGTAAAATTCTTTTTCTTGAAACATATTTTTAGTGAAAAGTTCTAGAACTAAAAATATTCTTAGTTTTTCATTATATTTTATTGGAATTAAATTCATGATAAATTTAATATAATAATCCCAAGCTGAAAGTTTATTAATGTTGTAAAAGGAGGGATTTTTTATTATTTGTTGATATTTATTTTCATCTTGAACTAAAGATTCTATTTTTTCTTTTGAATAAATTGAAGAAATTGAATTATAATTTAAAAATTGTGAAAGATACTTGAAAGAAACTTCATTTTCAGGATTAATTAAATTTGGCATACTCAAAGAAGAATCTAAGTAAAAATTTTTCATTTTTAAAATTTAAATTTAATTAAATAATTATGAAAATAAGCAACTATATATTATTGAAAAAAATTAATAAAGATTGAAAAAATTAATACTATTTATTCAAAAGCAAATGAATATACGATTATAACACAAAAACATCAAATAAATTACTCAAATTATTCAAAAATAACAATAAATTTTTATCTTTTCCATAATTTGATTTTTTGAATTTCTTCAATAATTTAAATATGGTAACAAATACATAATCAGATAGATTTTCTTAATTTTTTTGGTTCGAATATTTTCTTTCATTTATTCCTCACGATATTACATTAACATCTTGTTGAAAATATAATTAATAATAAAATATAATTTTATTCATGATTTTTATAAAATTTTTTTTTAAACCAAAAATAATAATATTAGGTTTTATATTTATCTAATTTTTTTCATTTTTTTTTTAATATTAAAATTTCAATAATGCGAAATATGAAATTTAAAGTAAAATCAATATTTTTTTAATTTCAATTTGAAAAACATTGACTCAATTTTTCTAAATATTCTTTCTCATTTATATAATAATAATATTTTTTATCTTTAATTATATTAAATGTTGGAAATTAATTTTAAAAATGAATTTATATCCTGATATTTCTGAAGTTTTTAAAGATATTTTTATAGAAGATTATTATGATTTAAATTATAGAGAAGAATTTTATAAATCAATAATTGAAAAAGAAAATGAAATCCAATTATCTACAAATCTAAATGAAAAATCAATTAAAGAATTAAGTTTATTATATAAAAAAGGAATTGATTTATTTAAAGGGAATTCAAAAAAAAAAACTGAATTTTTTACAAATAAATTATTTAATTTAATTTTAGGAAAGTCAAAAAATAAAAAATATAACTCAAAAAAATTATCAAATTGGTCATATGTGATTAAAAAAAATAGAAAAAATGTGAATAATTTTATTTTATCATCAACTCTTGAATTTTCCAAATATAGAGTGAAAAGTTTGATGGAAGAATTGGATAATAAAATTAATAAGGGAATTTCAAAAATATATGAGGATTTATTTATACAAGAAACTAAATTCAATCAAAGTAAAAAAAACAAAAAAACTTTTTCAAAGAAAGAATTAAATGTAAAATTTAATTTTAGAAAAAATTCGAAAAAGTTTAGTGAAAATAATATATTTCATAAAGATGAAAAAGTGGAGTTATTTATAAAACAATTTTTTCAGAAGTTTTATAATGTTTATTTAAATATTAATTTATTTGAAAAACAAATTGATATTACTAATGAAATTTTTAATCAAATATATTTTCATAAAATTACTAAATATTTAAAGTTTCAAGATTTAATTAAACAATTTGAACTTTTATTAAAAGAGAATATCGATGATAAAGATCAAAATGAAAGCTTTAAAATATTATTAGAAGATTTACAAAAAGAAAAAACAAAATATTTTGTGAAAATTGAATTAATATATGATAAGATAAGAATATATCTAAAAAATAATAATCAGAAAATCATTCTTAAATACAATCAAAAAATTAATTCCATTAAATTACAATTTTTAAGTAATTTATTTTCGATATTTAATTAAAAAATATATTATAAAATTAAAAAAGTATTATAAATTTATCCTCCAAAGATTTATATAAAAAGTAAAAAAATAATTATTTCAAATCACAAATTACTTCTAAAAATTATTTCTTTGGAATAAATATACACTTTCCTCAAAAACATTCTTTTCTGGAATGAAAAAATTTTAAAAAAGTAAAATAACAAAAATATTATAATATCTCCATTGAACAAATAAATTTTTAATTTAAAAAAAATAAAATTAAAAGAATTATTTTTTGAAAATTAATATAATTTACATTTAAAATCTGAAGTTTATGGTTTTATTATTAATTAATTGAATATGATTAATTATTATTGATTATAAGTTTCAAGTATGGATAAAAAAGGAAATTTCTGAGTAAATATTTTTTTTTTATTTTTTATAATTTAAAAAAAATATTGAAGTTTTAAAGTTGTTATATCAAAAAATAATGAATAACATTTTTATAATTATTAGTTTATTAAATATTAAAGTATTTATAAAAAAATTTTATAATTTATACTGGATTTCTTTTGATTTCAACTATAAACTATATAATTTAAAAAAAGAAATTTTACTTCATTGATTTTAGAAATATACTTATTAATGTTTTCTATAGAGTTATTTTTATTATTTTGTTTTTCTACCTTCTCTCTTAATTTTATATATTTATTTTGTAATTGAGAAAATTTTTGAGTAAATAAATCTCTTAAAACATTTATATTTTCTTGAGTCTTTTTAATAGTATCAAATAATTCATATTTTTTCTTCTCATTATCTTGATTTTGAAAATATTTTTCTTCTAATTGAACAATTTTTTCTTCTAATTGACTAATATAATTATCTTTTTTTAGTATAGTTTGTTTAAGATTATCATGCTTTAACTTTAATTGATTATTTTCTTTTTGTAAGGATGATATATATTCATCCATTTATAATTTTTTTATTAAATAAATTTTATTTAAAACAATAATTATATAATAAAAAATATATTAATAAAAAAATCATTTAAAACTTGAATTTCCTATATGTTTTCTATTATTTTTATAATTGTTATTAATTTGAGTAAATTGATTTGTAAATTTATCTTTCATAAATTTTGAATTAGAGGAATTATTACATGTAGTTTTTAAATTATTATTATTATCCCTTTCACTATTAACTTGAATAATTTTTCTATTAACCTTAATTTTATTTTTAGGTTTTATTTCGATGTTTTTTTCTTTTAAAAACTTCTGGGAAACACTTTTAAATTTATTTACATCATTATTTCTAACTTTAAAAGTAAATTCACATTCATTTGAATCGCCGAATATTTTATTGTAATTACTATTGATATCATAAATATGAATTCCTTCTCCAGAAAACATTTTTTTAAGTGTTTTTTCATCTTCATTTTCTTTATTATTATTTTTTATTATATATTCATTTTCATTTAATTTATTATTGAAATTTCTATCTGCTGATAAAATTCTTTCATAATAATCATTATCATATAAATTACTTGTTGAAACATTTTGTAAAATTTTTTTTTTTTTTGGTTCATTTAAGAAAGGAGAATTTAAATCTATTAATCTTTTTATTTTTTTATATTGACTAATATTATCATTTAAATTAGATTTAATTTCTTTTTTCTTTTTATAGATAATATTATTATTTAATTTATTACTCCTTATAATTTTGTTTTGTTTTCTTTGATTTGAATTTCCTTTAATATTATCTTCTCCTTTCATATCTTTATTTTTATTGTTTTTTATTCTTTCTAATCCTTTTGCTTTACTTTTCAAATTTTTTTCTTTTAAATTATTTTCATTTTTTTTTTTTATTTCAATATTATTAATATCTTTCTCAGGTAAATTAAATATATTAGAAATTTGAGAATTTAATTTATTTATTCTAGAAGAATTTAACGGGTTCATATGAATATCTGCAGAACTTCTATTGGTCCAATTAGTCTTTTTTCTAATTGGATTTTCTAAAATATGACTATTATTTATTTTCATTTCATTATCTAAATAACCTTTTGAAGTAGAAAAATTTTTATGATGATTTTCTTCATTAAAATATTGCTTGTAAAAAATATCTAAAGGAGAATTTTCAGAATATTGAGGAGTAAATTTTTCTAATTTAGGTTTTTTAACTATATAATCTGTATAATTTGTACCAAAAATTATTTGTGAATGATTAGTTGGATTATTTCTTATTCTTATTTTTTTATTTTCTGTTTTTACATTAAAAACATCACTTTGAGATTTATTTATATATTTATTACTATGTTTGTATTGGGACATATCTTGTTTAGAAGTTAAATTGTCATTTGTATGAAAAATATCATTTAATGTTTTTTCTAAAGAAGGTTGAAGATTTCTTTTTTTTGGAGTATAAAATTGTATTTTAGATTTTCTATTAAATATATCTGACTGATAAATTTCATTATATATTCTGATTCTTGACATTTTTGAAATAAAAATTTAAAAAATTCATAAAAAAAATATATTAAATTTATTTGAATAAATAATTAATGTTAATTTATTTAAAATTAATATTATCAAAAGGTCTTCTTCTTGAAGATGGTATTCTTTCTTTAGGTAAATTTTTTGGTATTATATTTTGATTTTCTAACTCATTTAAATATTCAAAATCATTTCTAATATCAGAAATATCATTAATTGGAGTTGCAATAATTGTACTTTGTTCATTAAATTTGTAATTTTTATCATTACTATTTACTCTATTATGAGTATTTTCATTTTCATTATCTTTAATATATATATTTTTATCTGGTATAGGATTATTATCTTTAAATATATCATTCTTTAAAGCATTTTGAATTTCATTTTTTAAATTTTCAATTTCATTAATTACAATATTAGGAGTTTTAACATTTTCTCTATTAATATCTTTTTTATTATTATTATCACTTCCAAGTTCAGGAATATCATCTTTTTCTTTTCTCTTAAAAATATCATTTGGATTATCTGGTAAAGCTTGACTTAATCTTTTTGGAATATAATTAGTTACATTTGGTCCTTTGTTAAATTTATTTATTTCAAAAGGCTTATTAAATTTTCCTCCTTTAACTTTTAAATTTGGTGTTCTTGTTAACATAATATCTTCAATTAGTGGATTATTATAATTTATTTTATTTTTATTATTTGGATTAATGTTTGATTTAATATTATCATTAAATCTTCTTATATTATCTCTACTCATATTTTTTGTTCTATCATATTTTCTTTGATTATTTATATTATTATTTATTCTAATTGGAGATTTACTTTTTTGAATTTGTTTTATTTTATTTCTTTGAATTTCTTTTTTTTTTAATTCTTCCATTTTTTTCATTTGTTCAATTACTTTAAGTTTATTTGATATAATTGATATTTGTTGTTTAATTTCTTTTATGATTAAATTTTGATGTTTAATTTCTAATTTATATTGTTTTTCTTTATTTATATTTTCTGATTCTAATTTTTTTTTTTCTTCATTTAATTTATTTATATCACCTTCTTCAATTTTTTCTTCATTTTCTTCTTCATTTTTCTTTAAATCTTTCATTTGTTTTTTTTTACAATAATCAATATTTTCTTTAATTAATTTACTTCTTTTTTCTAAAGCATCAATTTTATTATTTTGATTTTTAATTCGAACTTCAATATTTTTATTATTATCTTTTTTAATTTTTAATTCTTTTCTTTCTTCTTTTAATTT
>JAEEGL010039273.1_pt1 | contig 14848 bp, 16 predicted proteins | sample 9134231 | NCBI WGS metagenome assembly JAEEGL01 (sample SAMN16246548, study PRJNA631951) | gut metagenome | biome: gut microbiome; feature: rumen; material: fiber-attached | host: Bos | place: Iran: Karaj | collected 2018-10 | reverse complement strand
GGCCAAGACCTACTTCACCAAAGCGACCGTCTATCCGGATGCCAATTCCGCATGGGCGTTCTTCAATCTGATCAAATACTTCCATAAAGATTACGACAACAATATCGATCTGCTGAACGAGCATATGGATTATATCAAAGAGTTGAATCCTGCCGTTTATGACATCGCGATCGAACTCTAACCGACACCTGAGAGAATGTGCATATTTCTGACCGTGGCATCCCCTACGTGGTCATTCACGGCATAGGCTTGCGCTTCCAGCTCAGTACCGGGTTCGGCAGAAAGATTTTGCGAACGTAATGTCATGCTCACAAGGGATGCAATGTCTTCGATCATCTCCGTTTTCACAATTTCTGTCTTACCGCTGTTTTCCGAGGAGATCAGATACTCCAGGGATTCCGAGAGCGTCCCGAACAGCGGAAGGTCTCTCAGTGCACGGAAACTCCATTTATAATACGGCATATATCGTTCATTGAGCAGGAAGATCACATGCATGGCAGCATCCGTGAATGCGTGAACGGCAAGCTGTGCTGCCGCCGTATCTCCCCGTTTCATCAACCGCGGATAATTGTACTGTCCGGCCTGCCCCATGGTCAGAAGATAACCCGCCAGTTTTTTGATTCTGATATCTGCGGGATAATATGCAAGCTTCTCCCTGATCTTTGAAAAGAGCCCCTCTCCGTCATAGAACACTTCGCCGTTCACCGCTTCGCACAATGCATATTCGGGAACCATCAGCCATTGCGCAGCACTCAGACTTCCGTCTCCGCTTCCGCATTTCTTTTCGTAAAAATCACGGATGCGGATCGCACCATAACGGTTTCCGCCGACCGGCTTAAGAATGCTCCGTTTCAGTCCCATGAACTCCTGCGGCAGATGCGAATAAGCTCTTTGCAGCCTGAACGCAGTCTGCTCATCCACGACCTCTTCCCCGGGAAGAAAGATGATAAAGCCCGGCTCAAAGTCATGATCCCTTGAGATCTCATCATCATATCCGAAGCATTCCGAACCGCTCCCGACAAGTCCCACGGCAAGATGCGGCATCCATTCCGCAAATTCATCCGTAAGCATCGGTTTTCCGCATTCTTCATAATATGCTCTTGCCAGATCCAGCCCCTTCATAATGTCTCCTGCTTATAGTATGTTTATGCCTTGCGGATTTCTTCGGCGCGTCCGGTAAGCTTCTTTGCCACCATAAAGTGGCCGTAATGCAGGAAAACGGGAGCGCATTTTTCTGCAACAAAAGCATAGTTCGCATCCCGGTTCCGCTCCCAGGCCGTATCCAGCAGCGTATCCGCTTCCTGCAACAGTGCAAGGATCTTTGCTTCCCCGTTCTCCGCTCCGTCCGTAAGGCTTACAAGATCAGCCAGATTCAGGCAGGTGATCGCCTGCTCCGGTTCTTTGCCCTCCTGTTCCTTAAGGATCGAAAGCGCACGCTCATACAATTCCAATGCCTGCTTCGTCCGGCCCACATCCGCAAGGGCCAGCGCCATATTGTTATACAGACCTGCCAGCCGTTCATCGTGCACGTTACCCTCATAGATGACCCTGGCCTGCTCATATAACGGCAGGGCCGCTTCGCTCATGCCAAAGCTTTTATAAGCTGTTGCGGCGTTGATAAAAGCCGTTGCGGCACTGACGGTATCGGCAAGGCCCGCTTCCGGGATCAGCTGCAGGATCCGCTCACAGGCTTTCAGTCCCTCCTGACGCATCCCGCATTTCCGGTATAGGCCGATCATTTCATTTAAGATAGCAAAGGCGCTCCGGGTATCCCCCAGAGCGTCTGCCTCCGTGAGCCAGTACCGTAAATGGTTATCTGCGGCACGGTATTGATTTTTACTTAAGTACGCATCCAGCTTATCAAGGACGCGCGGTATGGAAATATTCATCGTCAGGCTTCTTCCACGAACCGTAAAACTTCTTCCTTCCTGCAAAAGCCGATCTTCTTTCCTGCTTCCTTCCCGTCTTTGAACAGGATCATGGTCGGGATGCTCATCACGCCAAACTGCGCTGCCAGTTCTTCTTCCTCATCCACATTGATCTTGGCAACGATGAGTTTTCCATCCTGTTCTTCGGCAAGGGCCGCAAGCTCGGGACCGAGCATTTTGCAAGGGCCGCACCAGTCAGCCCAGAAATCTGCCAGTACCGGCAGGGATGCTTCTAAAACCTCTGTTTGAAAGTTGTCTTTTGTCACTTTGATCTCAGCCATTTGTCTTCTCCTCCTATAATTTTTCAAAATCACTTGCGCCATGTTTGCAAAGCGGGCAGATAAAGTCTTCCGGCAGTTCCTCTCCCTCATAGACATAACCGCACACCTTGCATACCCAGCCTTTCTTTCCTTCCGTTTCCGGTTTGGGTTTCACATTGTTCTGATAATAGGTATAAGTCATAGTCTCCCGATCGGACAGTACACGCGCTTCCGTCACCGTACAGATGAACATGCCGTGCGTATCCAGGTCCACATACTGTTCCACTTTCAGCGACATGACAGCATTGACGTAATTTGGCAGCATGATCAGGCCGTTTTCGGAACGCGGCATTATCTGCCCCTCAAATTTGTCCACATTCCTTCCGCTCCTGAATCCGTAATCCTCAAACACCGTAAACGGTGCATCCACGGAAAGACAGTTGATATTCATGATACCGGACTGCTGTACGATATGGTGTGTATAGTTCTGCTTGTTGATGCAGACCGCGATCCGGTTCGGGGAGCTCGTGACCTGACTGACCGTATTCACGATGCAGCCGTTGTCCCGCTTTCCGTCATTGGATGTCACAACATACAGTCCGTAACCGATCTTAAACAGTGCGGTCATATCGCTCTTGTTCGCCGTCTTGTCGGAAATGGCCAGATAATCCCTGCACAGTTCGTCCGCCAGATCGTCGATCTGTTTCTTGTTTTCTTCATTCATTGCCGACATGATCTTAACGGTCGTATCCGTAAATACCAGATCTTTACAGCCTTCCAGCATGTTCCGCATAACTTTGGCCGCCTGTGGTGCCCAGGTCCCGTTTTCGATGAGGCCGATCGTTCTGCCGCGGAACCCTCTCTCCGTAAGATGCGTGATGAATTCGCGCATGAAGGGGAAAATATCGGCATTGTATGTGGTGGTAGCAAGGACCAGTTTGCCGTAACGGAATGCATCCTCCACCGCTTCCGCCATATCACAGCGCGCCAGGTCATTCACGACCACCTTCGGACAGCCTTTTTCTTTCAGCTTATCCGCCAGAAGCGTAACGGCTTTTTTGGTATTACCGTATACGGATGTATAGGCGATCACGATCCCTTCACTTTCAATGCCCCAGGAAGACCAGATCTCGTACAGTTTCAGATAATAGGCAAGATTCTCCGTGAGCATCGGACCGTGCAGCGGAAAGATCTTTTGGATGTCAAGCGCAGCGGCCTTTTTGAGAACATTCTGAACCTGTACCCCATATTTGCCGACGATCCCGAAATAATAACGTCTTGCTTCACATGCCCAATCCTCTTCCACATCCAGCGCACCGAATTTTCCGAAACCGTCAGCGGAAAACAGCACCTTGTCTGCATCATCATAGGTCATCAGCACTTCCGGCCAATGCACCATGGGCGCCGCAACAAACGAAAGCGTATGCTTTCCGAGCTTTAGTGTGTCGCCTTCTCCGACAACGATCCTGCGGTCGGAAAAATCCGTCCCGAAGAAATTCTGCATCATGACAAATGCTTTATCGGAAGAGACGATCTTTGCACCCGGATAATTCTTCATGAAATTGACGATATTTGCGGAATGGTCCGGCTCCATATGCTGAACCACCAGATAATCCGGGCTTTTATCCCCGAGTACGGATGCAATATTGTCCAGCCACTCATGTGTGAATTTTGCATCCACGGTATCCATGATCGCGATCTTCTCATCCGTGATCGCATAGGAATTATATGCCATTCCGTTCGGCACATCATATTGGCCTTCAAACAGGTCGATCTTGTGATCATTCACTCCAACGTAATAGATGTCATTTGTCAGTTTTTCCATGTTGTCTCCTTTCCAAAGTGCAACCAGATCGCACGCTCTTGCGTTGATAACAGTATATCCGAACTCCCGCGGATTCTCAACCGTCTCCTAGGGGTCTATCAGCAATTCCACGGGACAGTGATCGGATCCGTATACCTCGTTTAAGATCAGGGAATCCTTAAGGGCAGGGATCAGATCATCAGAGACCAGAAAGTAATCGATCCGCCATCCGGCATTCTTCTCTCTGGCGTGAAACCGGTAGGACCACCAGGAATAGATGTCTTTCTGATCCGGATAGAGATAGCGGAACGAATCCTTAAAGCCGGCATTCAGCAGTTCCGTCATCTTGCCGCGTTCCTCATCCGTAAAGCCCGCATTGTGCCGGTTGGATTTGGGATTCTTCAGATCGATCTCCTGATGCGCCACATTCAGATCGCCGCATACGATCACGCCTTTCTTTTCGTTCAGCTGCAGAAGATAAGCGCGAAAAGCGTCCTCCCACTGCATTCTGTAATCCAGTCGTTTCAATTCGTCCTGGGAATTCGGCGTATAGCAGGTAACAAAAAAGAATTTTTCATATTCCAGGGTGATGACTCTGCCTTCATGGTCGTGCTCTTCCACGCCGATCCCATAGGTTACGTTTTCCGGCTCAGTTTTTGCAAATACGGCCGTTCCGGAATAGCCCTTTTTCTCCGCATAATTCCAGTAAACGTGATAGCCTGCCTTTTCCGTTTCATACTGTCCCTCGGAGAGTTTGATCTCCTGCAGGGCAAACAGGTCCGCATCCGCCCGGTCAAAGAATTCCCAAAAGCCCTTGCCTGCAACCGCCCGTAATCCGTTAACATTCCAGGAAATGCATTTCATGATAAGTCCTCTCTAATCCGTATTCTTATGATATAATTCGTTTTCCGCTTCTTTCAGGCTCATCTGTTTTTTTCTGGCGATCTCAGCCAGATCCTCATATTCATACTTCTGCCGCCTCACGCCATATCCTGTCGAAACCTTGGAACGGATCTCTCCGTATTCCGTCTGCAGCGTTTCCACTCTGCGGTCAAGAACATACCGTTTTGTCACGGTTTCCCGGATGCCGATCGTCGTGGTGTATTGAAAGATCTGCAGGATCATCTTTTCCCTGTCTGCCTGCTTACACATCACGCGAAGCAGAATGCCCGGCCTTGACTTTTTCATCCCGACCGGTACGGTATAGACTTCCAGTGCGCCACCGTCAAACAGACGCTCCATGGCAAACGCGACGGCTTCCGGCGTCATGTCATCCACATTGCAGGACAGTTCGTAAACCATGTCCGTCTGATCTTCCGTTTCCCCGATCATAACCCGGACACAGTTGGCTGCCGGAAAATCCTTCTTTCCCATGCCGTATCCGATCTTTTCGGTTTTCATGACCGGCATCTCCCCAAAGCGTGTCGCAAAGTGCTTCAGCAGCGCCGCCCCGGTCGGGGTACACAGTTCTCCCTCGATCTTACCGCCGTACATCGGAACGTCCTGCAGGATATATGCCGTAGCCGGTGCAGGTACGGGCAAAATCCCGTGTGCGCATTTGACCTGTCCGCATCCGACATGGACCGGCGATACGACCACTTCATCCGCCTGCAGTTCCCGCATCAGCATGCAGACCGCGGTAATGTCCGCAACCGCATCCTTTGTACCGACCTCATGAAAATGAATGTCGGTCACGGGAACGCCGTGAACATGGCTTTCCGCTTCCGCGATCAGCCGGTATACCGCAAGCACATCCCCTGCAACATTTTCCGGCAGGTTCATGTGATCGTGCACGAGATGTTCGATCTCGTGCATCGTGCCATGGTGATGCGTATGACCATGATCATGGGTGTGTTCGTGTTCATGAGGATGATCATGTTCATGCGGATGTTCGTGTTCGTGATGATGCGCATGACCGGTTTCGCCTTCCGTTACACCATCCACCGTTACCGTGACATGTGTGCCGCCGATCCCGCACTTGACGGAACGTTCTTTTGTAAACTGTACGCCGGGAATCCCGAGTGCGTTCAGCTTTACAAGAAAGGCATCCGGGTCGGGAAGCAGTTCTAAGAGCGCCGCTGTAAGCATATCACCGGCAGCACCCATTCCGCAGTCGATATAAAGCGTTTTCATCTTTTGGCCTCCATATGGTTGATCATGCTTGCAAGATATCCCGCACCGAAACCGTTATCAATGTTGACGACCGACACGCCGCTCGCACAGGAATTCAGCATGGAAAGCAATGCCGACAATCCGCCGTACGAAGCCCCATAACCGACACTTGTCGGTACCGCGATGACCGGGCAGTCTGCAAGGCCGCCGACCACACTGGCCAGTGCACCTTCCATGCCGGCGATCGCAATGATCACACTCGCATTCATGATCTCTTCTTTGTGGGAAAGCAGGCGGTGCAGCCCGGCAACGCCCACATCATAAAGCCTTGTCACTTCATTGCAAAGGAACTCTGCGGTGATCGCAGCCTCCTCCGCTACCGGGATATCGCTCGTTCCGCCCGTTGCCACGACGATCTTCCCGAGACCGTCCGCTTCAGGAATGCTTCCCGTATACCCGATCCGTCCGTTTGCATCATAAGTGATCGGATGGGAAGTGCGAATACCGGCGGCCGTCTCTTCCGTGATCCGCGTGATCAGGATCCGCTCCTGTCCGTTGTCGCGCATGGTCTTTACGATCGACAGGATCTGCTCCGTCGTCTTCCCCGCACCGTAGATCACTTCAGGCACACCCTGCCTGATCCCTCTGTGCAGATCCACCTTGGCAAATCCGATGTCTTCAAACGGCTGCATCTTCAGTTTCAGGACCGCTTCATCGATGCTTAAATCCCCGTTTTGAACATCCTTAAGGATCTTTTTGACTTCCGTATCCATTCTGCTCCCTCAATAATAAGTAAAAAACGGTTCCGCAAACAGAAGCGGAACCGTCACGCTCAGATCATTCTTTCTAATTTTTCTTAACCAGCATCCCTCTGATAACACCCTTCGGATCCTTGAGCAGCAGGATCACGAGCCAGATGATCATTGCGAATGCCACAACCGAAAGACCCAGATAGAAATCATTCAGCATATCCGCTGCCGCCGGTGTAAAAAACTCTGCCCCAAGTTCCGCATATTCAAAGATCGCGTCCACAAGCCACATCAGGGATGCACTCCAGAACATCAGGCACAGTGTCCCAAGCTTCATCTCGCTCCGGTTCGCACTCTTATACCAGATGATCGTTGTGATCAGTGCCGCAAACACGGTTACCAGTAATGTCATACGGCACCCTCCTTCTTCTGCTCATCTGCTTTTTTCTCCAAATAGTTCGATGCAGCCACCATGCAGCCCCAGACAGCCGTAACCAGCACCGCCATCGTCACGCCGGCCGTCGCCATCTCATGCAGCATTTCCGCAGCTGACGAAGGATCGCCTGCTGCCGTTAAGAACGGGAAGAACGGAACCACTTCCCCGTGCCATACATGCTCGAACGCAAGCAGCGCGGAGCCGCCCCAAAGCATGTTATTGAGCCATTTCATCTTTTTGGAAAACGGCAGTTTATCCGCTTCCACATGCAGGGATTCCGTATCCGCCTCTGCTTTAAGATTTTTGCGCTCTTTGGATTCGATCACCTTGGTCGCGATCGTTGTAACAACTGCCTCTGCAGCCGGAACCAGAAAACAAGCCATATTGAACCTCCTAAAATATCACAGTGTAATACCTATATTCTAATAAAATTTTATCTTTTTAAATCATTGTTTGTCAAGATGATTTGACGTATGATAACGGTAAGAAAAGATAAGGGGGAGACCGGTATGAAATACGATTTTACCACCATTTATCAACGCAAGGGTAAAGATGCCCTGGCAGTCGATGAGATCGGAAAGAGCAGTTTTGCACCCAAAGCCCCCACAACAGGGTATGATGTGATCCCGATGTGGGTTGCCGATATGAACTTTGCCACCGCGCCTTCCGTGACCGAAGCCATGAAAAGACGCCTTGATCATCCGCTGTTCGGGTATTACATGCCGCGTCCCGAATACGTTCAGGCGATCCTGTCCTGGCAGGAAATGCATGGTGTATCCGGATTATCAGCCGAACACATCGGCTATGAAAACGGCGTGCTCGGCGGTGTGATATCCGCGCTGCAGGCTTTGATCAAACCACGCGGCAAGGTGTTGCTGCACAGTCCCTATTATGTCGGTTTTATCGGCACCCTGAAAAATGCCGGTTACAGGATCGTTACGTCTGAACTGATCAAAGACTCCGTCGGCAACTGGCGGATGGATTATCAGGATATGGAAGAGAAACTGCGGGATGAGGGGATCGATGCCGTTCTTTTCTGTTCTCCCCATAATCCGTGTGGAAGAGTATGGGAAAAATGGGAGATCGAGCAGGCCATGCAGCTTTTCGAACAATACAACGTGCCCGTGATCTCCGATGAGATCTGGTCCGATCTCATCCTTCCCGGACACCGTCATATCCCCACACAATCCGTTTCGCCCTATGCCAGGGAGCATACCGTGGCGCTCTATTCTCCAACCAAAACTTTTAACCTGGCGGGACTGATCGGCAGTTACCATATCATCTTTAATGACGAAATGAGAAAAAAGATCGAAAAGCGTGCGGAAGTGTCTCATTATAATAATATGAATGTCCTCTCCATGTATGCACTGATGGGGGCCTATTCGGCAGAAGGTCGGGAGTGGCTTGACGAATTGTTGTCCGTTCTTGCAAAAAATGTCGATTTTGCCTGTGATTTTCTGGAGCATCAGCTGCCGGAACTATCCTTCGCAAAGCCCGAAGGCACCTATATGCTTTTTGTCGACTGCGCTGCATATATGGAACGGACCGAAAAAACATTAGACGAGATCCTGGATCAATGCTGGCGATACGGCGTGGCGCTGCAGGATGGACGGGAATTCGGTTCCACCCATCATCTTCGCATCAACCTGGCTTCTCCATACGAAATGATCACAAAAGCATTCCGGAGAATGCGGGAATATGTCTTTTATTAAGTCCTGACATCCGCCCGCTACTCTTCCCCTTTAAAATACCATCCGTGATACATGCCCGGAATCCCGCCGTCATAGGTATAAGAAACGCCCACGTCCAATTGGCCGTGACTGAGCGCCCAGATGTCAAAATGCAGCGGCTGCTCCTCTCCGTCTTCTGTCTCAAAGCACACCGGAATGTCTTCGCTGTCCGCAGGTACAAGATGTAGTTTGCGTTCCTTCCTGGATGACGGAACATCCTTTGCGCCATGGATATAAGTTGCACTGCCGTCCCCGTTAAAGACCAGCTGCTCATAGACGCCGTCATCTTCCGAGGTCCCGTACGTTCCCTCCACTTCATAGGAATAGAGGTCCCAGGTTCCAATAAGCCGCTTCTCGTCCGTGACCGCGTCTCCCCAGCCGGCGGAATTCAGCATCGTTAACACCTTCTTATCCTTACTGCCCGGCGTATAGACATCATAATTCAGCCAGTGAAGATCATATGCCCATCTCCAGCCGACATCTGCCGGCTCATCCCGGTTGGCTTCCGCAGAAATGACAAAAATCTTATCCCCGAAAACAGCCGCTTCCTGCAGAAAGGTATCGTAACGCGTCCATTCGTCTTTCTCGGGACTGTAGTTTTTCTCCAGTGTCTGATATCCGTTCCCGTCGCAGTACTGCAGGTCGCCATGGCTTACTTCCGACAGGAATACATCACCTGTAGCGTAGGGAGTCAGACCCGCTCCGGCATCGGAGAGAAAGATCCTGGGTACCCGGTCAATATATTCTTCACCGTATGCCACTGCTGTATCGTTTGCACTGTCATGAAAGATCTTAAGGCTTCCTGCCTGATTTGCCACCGCCTCCATGCATTCCCATGACTGCAGGAAATGTCCGCTTCCCTCATAAAATCCGATCATAAAATAAAAGCGGGACGGATCTCCGGTCAACTGTTCCCACTCCGGTGTCATATACGCAAAGCCCTCCGGCGTCGGAATGATCCCAAGCTCTGTATCGTTACCGTTTTCATCACAGGAAAACACCGCATATTCGTTATCATCGTCATGATATCGCATCCCGATCAGATCGTTTCCGACAAAACCTTCGATATCAAGATAATCACTGCCTTCCTCCGAAAAAAGTCTTATCTCTTCCCCGTCTCTGTATAATGCATGTTTCGGACGGACACCATCCTGATATACCGCAAAGCAGGCAGAGCGCCCGTCTTTCGAAACGCACTCGATCGCTCCTTCTCCATAGATCCCGCCATCCGATCCATCCGGATAGATCAGCTTTGTCTGAAAGCTGTCCGGACTTCTTAAGCAAAAGCCTTCCGCGACCGCATACAGTTTTCCCTGCCCTGCAACATCACAGACCTTTTCCGTTTCATCCGTCTTAAGATCGTAGCAGTACAATTCCGATGGAAATGATGCATCCTTTTCATCCAGGAAAAACTGGCTGATCGAAGTCCGCTCCAGAGCGCGTACATTGTATACGCGATAATAGACCTTATTGCCGACACGAACGAAATAGCTGCCGTTGTTTTCAACTTCACCGTCCGTAAACGCTTTGGCAAAATCACCCGCAGCCGTTTCATTGCCTGCCTCTTCCGGTTTCTCTTCCTTAACGTCTGCTTTCACAGGTTCGTCTGTTTCCGGTTTCTCCTGGCTTCGCGATTTTGCATCTTCGATCGTCTTACGGAGCTTATCAAGATGTTCCGCGTCCTGACTGTTCTCTTTTTTGCAGCCGGCCAGACACAAAGATAAGACGCCGATCAAAAGGACCGGCATAAGGATCATTCTGAATTTTCGTAAGCTTGTCTTATCAGCCATCATGTTCTCCCTTCAGCATTTCAAGACCGTGACCGACCGCATCGATCACGGCGGATAGATTTTCGGTTGCCGCCTTCGGACTGCCCGGAAGATTAATGATAAGTGTCTCTCCTCTGATCCCGGCCACCGATCTGGACAAACAGCCCCGCGGGGTAATCTCCATACTCTTTTGGCGCATATATTCCGGAATTCCCGGTGTCTCGCGTTCGATCACATCCTTTGTGACCTCCGGTGTGATATCCCTTGGTGAAAAACCGGTCCCACCCGTTGTAACGACAAGATCGAATCGTTCTTTATCCGCACACTTGAGCAAAACATCCCTGATCGGTCCTGCCTCATCGGGGACCACCATCTTCGCTTCAACCGTATAACCGTGTTCCGTAAGCAACTTAGCTACTGCCGGACCGCTTGCATCTTCCCGCACCCCGTTAAAGCATCTGTCACTGACGGTGATCACTGCTGCGCTGTATCCCATACATAATCTCCATGCTCTCCCCCGCTTTTTTCAAGCAGGTGAATTTCTTCGATCACGATATCCTTCTGCACGGCCTTGCACATGTCGTACACAGTGAGTGCCGCAACGGAAACCGCTGTTAAGACTTCCATTTCCACACCTGTTTTCCCGCTGCAGACAGCAGATGCCCTGATGCGGATCGAAAGTGTTTCTTCCTCAGGTGTTAATTTCAGATCGATCCCGGTAAGGGAAATAGGGTGGCATAGCGGGATCAGATCCGGCGTCCTTTTGGCGCCCATGATGCCCGCAATCTGTGCAACCTGAAGCACATCACCCTTTTTGCTTTTTCCTTCTGAAATCACCCGGAAGGTCTGTTCATTAACCCGGACGATCCCTTCCGCCGTTGCCCTGCGAAGGGATTCCGGCTTCTTCGTCACATCCACCATCTTGGCGTTTCCGTTTTCATCGATATGCGTAAGCTGCATTCTTAACCTCCGATCCGGTGCATGCCGCGCTTTGCACCGCTGATAAAACAGGGAGAGAGGGGGCCGTGCCATTCAGGCTTCAGAGAAGCGGCTTTGATAAATGCCTCCCGCATTTCGTCCTTGTCCATCCCTTTGATGGAAATCTCCTGGTTGTCATGTAAACAGGGTTTGATCTTTCCGTCCGCAGTCAGCCGCAACCTGTTGCAGGCACTGCAGAAATTATCCGTGACCGGTCTGATCAGTCCGATAAATCCCTTCCCGTCTCCATATCTGTACCGCTTCGCCACCCCGTCATCATCCACGGGAACAAGTTCCGTCTTAAGCGTTTCCATGACCGCATCACAGGAAAGGTAAGCGCCAGGATCAAACTTTTCCGAACACTGCATCGGCATGAGTTCAATAAAGCGGACATCCACGGGATAGGTTTTTGTAAGAGCGGCAAGATCGCGGATCTCTCCGTCATTAAAACCGCCGATCAAAACCGCGTTGATCTTTACCCGTATGAAACCTGCCGAAAGGGCCGCATCGATTCCCTTCAGGGCATCGTTCAGTTCTCCTCCCGTCATGTATCTGTATTTTTCTTCATCCAGCGTATCCAGGCTGATGTTGATCCGGGAAACACCGGAGAGGACAAGATCCTTTGCATACTCCGGTAACAGGATCCCGTTGGTTGTCATGGACACTTCCCCGATCCCTTCGATCTTTGCGATCTGCGAACAGATTGCGCAAATGTTTTTTTTAAGCAGGGGTTCTCCACCCGTAACACGAACCTTCGTAACACCAAGAGATGCTGCAACGGAAACCGCCTGAATCATTTCTTCATCCGTCAGCATCTGCCGTCCTGTTTGTTTATTCACGCCGCAGGGCATGCAGTACCTGCATCGGAGATTGCATTGGTCCGTAACGGAAAGGCGCAGATATGTGATTGTTCTCCCGAATGTATCCTGCATGCTAGTATCTTCCGAATGTACAGTTTGGGAAATGACAACGCCTGCAGCGCTGGCAGAGTCCGCCGCTGCCAAGACGGATCAGGTCTTCCCTTGTAATCTTTTCTTCCGTAAACGCCTGCGGAAGAAGAACGTCAAATACGGTTGTCGGCAATTGGATCGCCGCGCCGGGAACACCGAGGATCGTGGCACCCTGATAATATGCGACCAATGTCATATTCCCGGGCTGTGCGGGAACCCCGTAGGAAATAATATCCGCCCCCAGGGAAGCGATCGCCTCCGGTGTCACATCATCGGGATCGACCGACATCCCACCCGCAAAGATCAGCAGATCAGCGCCCTGCTTCAGAAATGCTTTTGCGGCAGAACAGATCATCTTGATATCATCATCGCAGATCGTCACACCCAGAATGTCCGCGGGATACTGCAGAATCTTATTACGCACAACCGGTTCAAACCGGTCCTCGATCCTGCCTGTGTATATTTCCGATCCGGTAATGATCACCCCGACTTTTCTGAGCCGGTATGGGAGGATACGCATAAGTGCATCCTTCCTGCCGAGTTTTTCCGCTTCGAGGATATTTTCCTCCTTGGTTAAGAGCGGGATGATCCGCATGGATGCGACCTTGGTTCCTTTTTTGACCGGATAGTGATCCGGCAGTGTTGTGATCGTAACGTCTTCGATCCCGTTGATCTTCTGAAGCAGTTTCGTATTGACACGAAAGAGGCCCGGAATGTCAGAGGAAAGTACAACCTTCCCCTCCGTTGGCTTGCTGCAACGGGCATTATTTAACCTGATCATAGCCGCCATTCTCTTTGCTGCGTCCTCTTCATGGATCATTCCCGCATTTTCTTCCCAGACATAGACAAAGCGTTTTCCAATGTCCAGTAACATCGGAATATCCTCTTCATTGATCACATGTCCTCTTTTAAATGCGGCCCCTTTAAATCCTTCGCGCATAGCCGTGATATCATGACACAAGGTCATGCCGACCGCCTTTTCCACTTTGATCTTTTTCATGATTTGCCTCTGATGCCATGTATTGTCGTAATACGTTATTTCTTGAGAAAGTGCAGGGAGGTTTCCGGAATGTGCACGATGACATCCTTTTTGCGAAATTCCTTCCATGCTTCTTTATCCAGTTCCCAACCAAAGGATCTCACGTGTTCTTTGTCACTTTTTTTCAACATGACCGTATAGGAAAACGGATTTTCGATTTCCTCCGTGACAGAACATGCAAAGGTGTTTTCTCCCTCCCCCGGGCAGATAAAATGCATCCTGATCCCGACATATCCTGCATCTTCCGGTATTGCGGAAACGCAAAACGTCAGACCCCAGTCCGTTGCCAGAAAATGATGTGCATCAAGGATCTTTACCGGTGAGATATTTTTGCAGCCTGTGAGTGTCGCGGCGTTTACCGTCTGCGGATCACGGAACACTTCCGTCTTCTTACCGACTCTGTCAACCTTTCCGTCTTGCATGATCGCCACCTGATCCGACAGCCTGAACACCTCGTCCCGGTTATGCGAAACGAGCAGAACCGTTTTTCCGAAAGAGCGGATCACGGACCGGATCTCTTCCTCCATCCGGAAACGCAGGTGGGAATCCAATGCCGAGAACGGCTCATCCAAAAGCAGGATATCCGGCTTGCTGATCAGGATCCTTGCAAGCGCCGTTCTCTGCTGTTGCCCGCCCGATATCTGATGCGGATAAAGATCTGCGGCCTCCAGCAGCCCGAACCTCTCCATCACCGATCGCAGGGTGGCTTCGTCGCATCTGCCTTCCCGTCTGGTGCCCATGCGAATGTTTGTGGCAACGGTCATGTTCGGAAACAGGGCATAATTCTGAAAGAGCATCCCCACATGCCGCTTCTGCACACTCAGGTTGATCCCCTGTTCCGAATCAAACAGCACGTGTCCGTCCACAACGATGCGTCCTCTGTCAGGCTTCTCAATTCCTGCAATGCACTTTAGTGTCATGCTTTTTCCGCAGCCGGAGGCGCCGAGTAGAGAGAGCACCTCATTACCGCATTCCACGGCTGTCTTCAGGTGAAAATTCCCAAACTGTTTTTCAATATCAAGAACGAGCGACAAAGCGTCCCTCCTTTTTCTCGAGCAGATTGATCGCAAGCAGCACAATAAATGAGATCATG
>JAEEGL016746660.1_pt1 | contig 14849 bp, 16 predicted proteins | sample 9134231 | NCBI WGS metagenome assembly JAEEGL01 (sample SAMN16246548, study PRJNA631951) | gut metagenome | biome: gut microbiome; feature: rumen; material: fiber-attached | host: Bos | place: Iran: Karaj | collected 2018-10 | reverse complement strand
TCCGCTGTCACATCAGGCCGGATCAGCAGCTTAAGATACCGATATTCTTTTCCTACAAATTTTTCTTCGCGCTTGCGGTGACCCCGGCGGTACTGAACTTTTTTGCGTGTTTTATCATTGATTTCGCCCTTCTCCTGGCAATCTACGCGGTCGTTCTCTCCGACCTTTTCGGATATGCCGCTCTGCTCTCGGATTTCAGGGACAGGCTGCCGGCTCCGGAACCGGAATTCGCCGAAAGATACCTCTCGCCGTCGCTTTTCTGCCTCGTCTTCACGCTTGCGCTGATATTTCTGCCGAAAAGTCTGGTCGCGATATTCCCGCTTGCCTATATTCTTGTCGATCCGATTTTTTTTGAGAAAGCACGCCGATGAATCTCAAACGCAACAGTGATAAAAACTTCTCTGTCGACATCAGTTCGCTTGTCGATGTTCTCTTCACGCTGCTCATATTTTTCTCGCTGACGAGCACCTTCGTCAAAGAGTCAGGGCTCAAAATCGACCTTCCGCAGGCAAGCTCCGATGTCCCGATCACCGCAAGCGAAAAGTATGAAATCGGGATCGCGGCCGACGGCAGGATAGAAATGAACGGTGTCGCTATGCAGTCTGTCGACGAGGTAAAAAATGTGCTCTCTAAATTTGACGACACGATGCGATTGAAATATATTATCGTAATTAAGGCGGACACAGCGACTCAACACGGGGAAGTAACCAGAATCCTTGATATTTTGAAGTCGCTAAGATTTGAAAACATCGCTGTCGCGACGAAGGCAAAGTGATGAACAGAAAAGCTTATACAATCCTTGTTTGTTCAATTGTTTTTCTTGCCGTGGTCTGGATTGCCGCAGATACCGTCAAGGTCTGCAGACAAAATTCCAAGCTGGCTCAAATCTCCGAATCCATCGAAAACAAACAAAAAAACCTGCAGAGGGAAATAGAAAAAAAGAAACAACAGCGAAATCACCTGGATAAGGACAGAAGAGCCGGCGAGCAGCTTCTGCGCAAAAGGTTCATGATGATTCGCCCAGACCAGTTCATCTTGAAAAATGATATCGACTCTCATTAAATCCGAATTTTTTTCACATATTTTGACTTTAGTCTTCTGCCTGATCTCTTCGCTGAGCATCAGCTCCATCAAACAGACGGCTCTTCAGGCTGCCGTTTCCGCAGTTCTCTGGATACTTTTTTATTTGACGATCATGTATGCAAAGAAGAGCGAAAAGGCGAAGATCCCGGTTTTTACAGTATTTGTCCTGCCGATCTATGCAATAGCCGCACCGATCGCCGAAGTCAGGACCGCGATCCTGCCTCTCGTATTTCTGGCGCTGCCACTTGTCGCAAAAACCAATGAAAACAGGTACGTCAGATACATCGCATACTCCATCGTCGCATTCATCGTGCTGGTGACATCCGGCGAATTCAACGACACAGCCCACTTTATAACCTGCGCACTCTTTGTGCTCTGCGCACTGGGAGTCGGACTGTTTTCGAGATCCAAAGCCATCAGGGAGTGGATCGAAAATCAGGACGATCCGAAAAAGGGCGCACCTCAGTTCCAGAGGATCATCAGCTCGCCGATCGTAAACGACCCCTTCGGACAACTGAAAAAATCTTTGGAAAATCCGACCTCTCCGGACGGCACGAAGATCAAGCTGAAACTGATCGAAACACTTGACGACAATCTGGTCCGAGACTACATGACCGGCAAAGAGTTCGAAAGCAAAGGGCTCCTCTACAGCTGCATCCACGACAACGCTCCCTACCCCACCCGGACACTTCTCGGAGAGAGCGACGACATCCCGCTGATCTCGCCTTTCAACCAGAGGATATACTTCCCGATAATGCCGTTTGACTACGACATCGAAATAAAGTACATCCTGGTCATTGATTCCGAAGAAAAAAAACCGCTTGCCAACGAAGAAATCATTAAAAAGTTTGAACCTGTCAAAAACAACATCATCAGCGATATCCGGTACGGTCTGACCTTCAACAGGATCGCCGAAGAGAGGCAGAAAAGCGCAATCCTTTCAAGAGAAATATCTAAAATCATTGATTCTTTCGACCACGACGAATTGCTGAAAACTGTATCTCTTGCGTTTTTTAACCTTGTTCCCGGCGTGAAAGGGGTCTTTTTCTGTGAAATGCCGGAGGACGGCGGAAACCTGACAGGGTACGCGTTCACACTTACCGAAAGCGAGCAGAAAAAGTGGCCGTACGAGCCGGACAACCTCCACGAAACGGCAGTCGACGAAGAACTTGAGGCAGGTTCGATCCACGCCATGATCATCGAAAAAAAGCTCGACGAAGTTTTTGAAGCCGAAGATCTCAACAAACGCAGGTCGAATCCTGTTTTTACAAAAAAATTCAGCGAGCTCAACCGTTTCAGCGGTATCTCCTGCCGGAGACTCAGCTACAACAACAAAGTTATGGGCGCGATTTCGATCCTGACCGAAAAACCTGAAGATTTTGCCACGATGAAGGGTTACACAGACTCGATAAGAACCATCTGCAAGGTCATGGCCTCGGCTCTCAACAACATTCAGATGTACAAAGCCGTCGAAAATTTGTCGATCACCGACGCTCTTTCGACGCTCTACAACCGACGCTTTTACGACGAGTCGCTGAAAAACAAGACAAACGAAGCTTCGCGCTCGGGTCAGCCGCTTTCGATGATAATGGTCGATATCGACCACTTCAAGAATATCAACGACACCTACGGCCACCTGGCAGGCGACCAGGTCATCAAAATGATCGGAACCTGTTTGAAGAAAAACTCCAGAAAATACGACATCTGCGCCCGCTACGGCGGAGAGGAGTTCGTTATTCTCACCAACATGACTCTCTCCGTTGCGGAAAAACTTGCCGAAAAGATCCGCAAAATCGTAAACGACAACCTTACGCACTACGGAGACACCTTGATCCATGTTTCAGCATCATTCGGGGTGGCTTCGTTCAACGAATCTGACCCGATAACTGCAACCGAATTCCAAAGGCGTGCGGATGCTGCGCTTTACTACTCGAAAACGCACGGCAGAAACCGTGTCACGCTCTACTCTCCCGATATCGAAAAGCAGGAAGAGGAAGAGGAATGATTTTTTAGTTCCGCCTTTAATTGCAAAAATTATTGTAAGTCGTAAATTCCATTGTTTTTTTATGGAGAAAGCTATGGGCAAGACCATTATCGAGAAAATTTTTTACGACCATCTGATCGACAAAAACGAATCAGTGGCTCCCGGATCCATCGTATGGATCAGCATCGACTACAAAAGCGCCAGGGATTTTGCAGGCGCGAATGTCGTCAACAACCTTGAAAAAAACTTCACCGACAACCTGATCGCCGATAAAAACAGGACGATGTTCACCTTCGACTGCGTCGCTCCGGCAAAGACGATCCCGTACGCTGTCAACCAGCAGAGATGCCGCGACTTCGCCCGCAAAGAGGGTTTGAAGGTTTACGACGTCGACGCGGGGATCGGCTCGCACATCATCATCGACGAGTATGCAAAACCCGGAATGACGATCGTCAGCACAGACAGCCACTTCAACATCATGGGCGCGATCGCCTGCTTCGGCCAGGGAATGGGCGATGTCGATATCTCCTACATCTGGAAGACCGGCCGTACCTGGTTCGAGGTCCCGCAGACCGTAAAGCTGAACTTCACCGGCAAACGCGGCGGTTCGATCCGCGCAAAGGATATCGCGCTTTTCATGCTCAAGAACTTCGGTTCACGCACCTTTTTGGGACAGGTCGTCGAACTTTACGGCCCTGAGATCGAAAAGCTTACGCTCGACGAGCGCATCACCATCGCCAGCATGGGCACCGAAATGGGCGCTATCAGCATTATGATCCCGACTGTCGGACTTGACGGCTTCACAGAATTCAAAGCCGACGCGGACGCTGAGTACGCGAAGGTCTACGAGCTCAGCTTCGATGACCTCAAAGAGCCTCTTGTCGCAGCTCCGCCGCACCCGCACAACGTTCACGGAGTCTCCGAATTTGCAGGCAAAAAGGTCGACACCGTCTTCATCGGGAGCTGCACAAACGGCAGATATTCGGACTTTGAAGAGGTCGCAAGGCTCGTCAAGGGCAGACAGATAAAGACAAACGGCTACATCGTCCCCTCTTCAAGAAGGATCTACGGTCAGCTTATGAAAAGCGGGATCCTGGAGACGCTTTTCGATGCAGGCTTCCTTATCGCGAATCCGGGCTGCGGAGGCTGTGCATCAGGCCAGATCGGCATGACGGGAGACGGCGAGGTCATCGTTTCCACCTCCAACCGCAATTTCAAGGGCAAACAGGGAAATGGAGAGGTCCACATTGCAAGTCCGGCGACGGCGGCGATGAGCGCTCTTTCAGGAACAATTTGCGGGTTGTAACGTGACTTCTGTACTTTTTGTTTTGGATTCCCCGCCCCAGAGCGGGATGTCGCTAGCCTTTTTCAACAGCTATATCGAGCTTTTGCTGGAAAGTCTGAGCAGCAAAGTTGAGCTTACGGTTTTTTATCCCGAGTTCTCCGACAGCAAGGAGCTTTTTGCTCTCAATATCGTCCAGACTCCGCACTACAAGCTGATGACGACTTATATTCCGACCCGCTACGAAACCTTCAGCGAAACCTATATCAACGAACGGATGGACAATGTTTTCGATTTCATACTGAAAGAGGAACACTTCGACTGCGTCCACATCTGGAGTCTGAAAAACCACTCCTTCAACTACCCGTTCATCGCTAAGGAGCGCAGGATCCCGGTCGTCTGCTCGGTGACTGACGGATTTTTGTTTTCAAATTCGCTTTTCGAAAAGGGCTATCCCTCCTCTGAAACTCCGGAAACGATCAGGATCTCCAACTTTATCAGCACATCTTTCTCTTTTTTTGTAAAAAAGCTTGCGCTCTGCTTCAGACCTGACAATTCACACTCCTTCTGGTTTGAAAACATCGGCCGCTATTCAAGGTACTACAACCGGTCGAAAAGCGAAGCCTTCACCTCTACGATAAAAAGCGAAAGAAGGGATCTGACAGATGACGTGATCAACTTCTGCGACAGATTCATATTCTTCTCGCAGAACGAATACCAGACCTTTTACAAAGAGGTCATACCCGAACACAAAATTGCCGTCATCGATGCCGGGATGCTTTGCGACGGGACTTTTGAAAACCGTCCTTTCGAGATCGAAGGAGCGGTGAAGTTCGGCTTTATGGGCGAAATCCTTCCGGAAGAGGGGATCGTCGAGCTTATCGACGCATTTAACCTGCTCTATTCGCAAAACTATCAGAACGAGCTTCACATCTACGGCGAGACGCACGAAAACGCACAGTTCGTCAACCGCCTGAAACAGCGGGTCAAAAACACAAATGTCTTCTTCCACGGTCCCATCCAGCCCGGAAGAATGAACGCGGCCCTCAACACCTTCGACGCCCTGATCATTCCGGCGCACTGGCACCGCGGAGATACCTTCCTCGTAAACAACGCCATTGCGGCGAGAAAGTGTCTGGTCGTATCTGCCGGCAGCGTCATTGCGGAGAAGGTCAGAAAAAGCGGACGCGGGCTTTTGCTGCATGAAATTACGGCAAAATCCATCGCCGACGCAGTTTCAGAGCTTGAGAGGACACGCAAGAAACTTTACTACTTCATGCGCTCCACAGACAACCAGCCTGTGCCCAACGTAGAAGACAACGCTTCGGATCTACTGGAAATCTACAACAGCCTCAAGAAAGACGAACCTACAGATCCGAGCTCGCTCATGCTGATAAGGAAGTTTAACAAAAAACGTTTCGAGAGGCAGCGTGGACAACAATAAAACGAACATTCTTTTCAGTACCAGGAGCGTAAACATACTGCTCCTTTTCGCAGAGTTCGCCCTTGTCCTGACTGCCGGGATCTTCATCGGCAGGTGCGGCGAGGCTGAAGAGACCTCAGATGACTCCTGGCAAAACGAAAAACTGGTGCTCTATTCAGATAAAATCGATGAGCTTCAGGCAAAATACGGCGAGCTGATGGCCTGCGCGCAGAAGCATCACACGCTGGACGAATCCGGCGAATGCAGCACTGAGATCGTCTGCCCCGTCGCCGAGCCGAAGAGTACTGAAGCGCCCGCAAAGAAGCCTGAAGAAAAAGAGGCGGTCCGCGAAACTCCGAAAGTTGCGGAACAGGAAAAGACCGCTCCGCAAAAAGAGGAACCAAAAGCAGCCAAAACAGCCGAAGCTCCGAAGCCTGAACCTAAAAAAGAGGATAAAGCACTGACAAAGGCTGCCGAAAAGAAAAAAGAAGAACCCCGCAAAGAGCAGGCCAAGGCAGAAAAGCCGCTGGAAAAACAAGAAGTCAAGCCCAAAGGACAGTCCAAAGGGCAGCAGGCGAATGCTGGCGGAAAAGATACGGCGAAACAGGAAAACCGGAGCCTCGAAGATATTTTGAAAGGTGCGGATCTAGCGAAAAAGGAGACAAAACCGGCTCCTGCGGCCCAGCCCAAACCGGCTCAGACAGCTCCGAAGCCAACGGTCCAGGCTGCACAGCCGACAAGCCAGCACAAACCCTCGAAATGCGCCTTTTCGATCCAGCTTTACGCGTCAAAATCGCTGGACGATGTCGAGGAGTTTCTCAAATCTCACAAGCAGCTCGGGGCAAGAATTTCAGAAAAAGTTAAAGGGAACGCCGTTTGGTACAGGCTTCGCCACGGATGTTACGCAACAAGAGAAGAGGCCGAAGCAGCATTCCCGAAGGTTGAAAAGATCTTCGGAACGGCAATAATCGTACCCGAATAAATTTTTAGGAGGAAATCATGGCAATTATCAAGGGAAAGGTTTTTGTTTACGGACACGATGTCAACACCGACGTTATCTTCCCGGGGAAATACACCTACACCGTCACTGAACCGCAGGAGATCGCATCGCACTCGCTTGAGGACGAGGATCCGGACTTTATCAAAGAGGTCAAACCCGGAGACATCATCATCGCCGGCAAAAATTTCGGCTGCGGCTCCTCCCGCGAGCAGGCTGCCTTCTGCTTCAAATACCTCGGTATGGGCGCAATAATCGCGGAATCCTACAGCAGGATCCACTTCAGAAACTGCATCAACGCAGGTCTTCCGGCTCTCGAGATCAAGAACCTGCTCGGCAAGGTAAAACGCGGTGATGTAGTTGAAATCAACACCGAAACGGGCACTGTCACGCTTCCCGACGGTTCTACAGTCTCCTTCCCGCCGCTCCCGCCCGAGGTCGACCAGATCATGCAGAAGGGCGGTCTTGACGAATACATCAAGGCAAAGCTCGCAGCCAAAAACAGCTAGTCAGACTCTTTGCGCCTCTGCGCCGCACTTTTTTGAAAATTTAGTGAAGTCCGCCGTTGATCGAAATGACCTCTCTTGTGATGTATCCCGCCTCTTCGGAGAGCAGAAACGCCGTCAGCGCAGCGACCTCTTCGCTCTTTCCGAAACGCTTCAGCGGGATCATATCGGCGATCGTTTTATCCAGACTCTCCGTCATATCCGTTTCGATAACGCCCGGAGCGATTGCGTTGACTGTGATCGAGCGGGAGGCGACCTCGAGAGCCAAAGCCTTCGCAGCCCCTATCAGACCGGCCTTTGAAGCGCTGTAGTTGACCTGTCCCTTGTTGCCGATCAGACCGGAAACCGATGAAATCACAACGATCCTGCCCTCTCTTTTTTTGCACATCGGCATCACGACCGGACGCAGGACATTGTAAAATCCGTTGAGATTCGTATCGACAACGCTCGTCCAGTCCGCCTGGCTCATAACAGGAAAGAGTCCGTCTCGGCAGATCCCGGCATTGAGCACGATTCCCCAAAACACTTGATTTGATTTAAGATATTCCCCAAGAGCTCTGCTACATTCATCCTTGTCGGCAACATCGAACTTAATTATCCCAGCAGCTCCGCCAAGCCTCTCTATCTCGCTTTTCAGCTCGTTGGCACGATCCTCGCCGTCACCGCGGTAGTTCAAAACAACTCTGTATCCCTCCGCAGCAAGCCTGAGGCTCACAGCTCTGCCGATCCCCCGGAGAGCCCCCGTTACAAGCACGCTTTTATCTCTGTTTTTTTCCATAAGCAGCTCCGAAATCATGTGATGCAGGAACAACGCCGTTTTCCAATGCCTTTCTTACAGACGGCTGAAGTTTTAAAGTTTTTGCTGAAAAATGCAAGCAGCAGCCCTCTTGGCAGTCAAAAAACCTTAACGGAAATGATCTTTTAACAACAACCCTTGGATATCACATTTCCTAACATAAAATCTTTATATTGCCTGAACAATATGCCATACTGCTATAGTCATTTACGGATTTTATGCGAGGCAAGATATGAATTTTGACGATTTCAAAAACTCAAAATGGGTAAAAAACGGTTCCGATCCGAAAACACAGCAGAAAATCGTTGACGAGTTCTCCGCCTGGACTTCAAAAGCAAAAAATATTGATATCGTGAAGAAGGCAAAGCAGCTCTACGGCTTCTTTGTTTCACCGAAGATTTCAGTAGCGCAGAAGGCAATTATTGCGGGAGCGCTGCTCTATATAATCTCTCCGATAGACTTGATCCCAGATTTTATCCCGATTCTCGGCTGGATCGACGACCTTAGCATTGCCGGGATAGTCTTAAACTACATTTTCTCCGAAATGGACCGTCTCGAACTTGAAGAGGCAAAAAACGGGAACTATGTCGATGAACGTAAAAACCCTAAAACCTAGCTAGAATCAGGGCTTCAAAGGGTTTAAGAGTTAAGAACCGTATCCGGTTTTCCCGGAATTATGCCTTCCAGAGCGAATGAAGGTTGCAGAAAGCGTATGCCGAAAGGAGCTCGTCGCCTTCGCAAAGTGCAAAGCAGGCTTTCGGTTCATTGCCGGGCTTCAGAGCCTTGCGCTGATTTCCGAACTTCGTCTGGATAGCGATCCACTCGATATAGTGCTCGTCGACCATCGGATGAGCTACAGATCCGACAGTAACGACGACTTTGTTGTCCTTGACTTCGCAGACCGGAACATGCTTTTCGACAGAAGCATCAGTCGTTCCGGGAAGGATCTCCTTCATCTTTTCGCCGCAGCATACAAGAGGAGCAGCGGTTCCCTTTACGATCGCGACAATCTGACCGCAGCGGTCGCATTTGTAGAATTTCATCTCCATAGCAAAACCTCCGTTAGTAATTTTCTGCGTTTACTTCAAAGTAAGACTGCGGATGCGCACAAACCGGGCAGACATCAGGAGCCTTTGTGCCGACAACGATGTGTCCGCAGTTGCGGCATTCCCAGACCTTGACTTCGCTCTTCGCGAAAACCTGCTGAGCCTCGACATTTTTAAGAAGTGCGCGGTAACGCTCTTCGTGGTGCTTTTCGATAGCGCCGACCATTCTGAACTTCTTTGCCAGCTCTGCAAAACCCTCAGCCTCGGCTGTCTTTGCAAATCCCTCATACATATCGGTCCATTCAAAGTTCTCGCCGTCAGCGGCAGCGCCGAGATTTTCAGCTGTCGTGCCGATCCCGTTAAGCTCTTTGTACCACATTTTTGCCTGTTCCTTCTCGTTGTCGGCAGTCTTCCGGAAGAGAGCCGCGGTCTGTTCGTACCCCTCTTTCTTCGCTGCGGAAGCAAAGTAGGTGTACTTGTTTCTTGCCTGTGATTCGCCGGCAAAAGCCGCCTGCAAATTCTTTTCGGTCTGTGTTCCGGCATACGGATTCGATTTTGGAGTCGCATCCTCAATCAGTTCAAGGTCATCACCGTCAACGCCGCAAATCGGGCAAACCGGTTTCTCGCCGTCTGCTACTTCAAAAATCTCTCCGCAAACTTTGCATTTGTACTTTTTCATTGCCTTACCTCCTTGGTTGTTTTTGGATAATCAACTTTGCCTAAAAGCCGTCAAATTATTTTCTGCTCGAATGATCTGTCAACTAAAACGCGACTGTTTTTTGGATGTGATCCGCATTTTATTTCCAATCCCCTGGATCAGAGGATCCCGAGATGTTTAAAAAGCTTGTAAGAATTGAGAAAAATTACCAGAGCACCGACAAGTCCGAGCATCAGTTTGACCGGCACCTTTTTGCAGAAATAGGCACCGAGCGGCGCGGCGATAACTCCGCCGATAATGAGCCCGAGAATGATTTCGGTATAGCTTTTTATATCACCGAGCATCGCGACAAAGGTCGTCGTTTCAGCGATCGTTACAAAAAACTCTGCCGTATTGACCGTTCCGATCGTTCTTCTGGCATCGTGACCGGAAGCAAGAAGCGTGCTTGTGACGACCGGGCCCCAGCCGCCGCCGCCCATAGCGTCCGTAAAACCGCCGGCAAAACCGAGCGGGATCGTGTAGTTGCCGTATTCACGGGCCTCGCCGAGCTTTCTGAAGATCTTCGCAAATATGAAGCCTCCCATGATAAGAAGGTAAATATCTATAACGATATCAATAGTTTTACTCTCAAAACTGACCAAAAGGTACGCACCTATGACACCGCCCAGGATCCCGGGGAAAAGCAGCCGGAAAAATAGCCCCTTGTGGACATTTTTCATCTTGAGGTGCGAAAGCCCGGAGACAAGAGTTGTAAAAATCTCGGAGACATGGACACAGGCGCTTGAAACCGCGCTGGGGACTCCGGCAGTCCGCAAAAAGGTGTTTGAGCTGACGCCGTAACCCATCCCGAGAGAACCGTCGATCATCTCGGCAGCGAAACCGAGAAGAATAAAAACAAAAATTTTCGCCGTAATCATCGTTTCCTCCGAAACAGTTTGCGCAAAAGGTGTTTTGCCAAAAGGCAGTGCAATATAATTTCTCAATAAATTCAGTCAATTATTTTTTTTGACAAAATCCCGCTTCGACACTATCTCTGCACCGGTTTAACACATTTTTCCGGAGCGGTCATGGGCGGTTTCAAAGAAGTTTTCAGGCAGGATTCAAAATACAAGGCTTTTTTCGTCTCGATGGTGACATTCGCGCTCGCTTTCGGCTTGTATAAAGGCGTGCTTGACAACTATCTGGCACAAATCGTCGGAATGAGCGAGTTCGACAAGGGCGTCTCCGAGTTTTTCCGCGAACTTCCGGGGTTCCTGCTAATTTTCTTTCTTGCCGTCGTCTACACTTTTTCGGCTGAAAAAATCTACAAACTCGGCGCGGTCATCATGGTCTGCGGCATGGTGATGCAGTCGGTCGTTCCGCCGGTGCGCCTTCTCGTAATACTTGCGATGTTCATCTACTCTTTAGGCGAGCACATCCAGCTCGGTATGAGGAACACGCTCACCCTCGAATATGCGAAGGAGGGGCGCGGCGGGATCGCCCTCGGAATGCAGAACGCGGTGCATCAGATGGGAATGCTCGCGGGGTACATCATAATTTTTGCGGTATGCCTTTTTGCCGGCAAAAGTACGGCTCTTTTCAAGCCGGTCTTCATCGTGAGCAGCCTTATCCTTCTTCTCGGTTTCATTTTTTCTTTGCGGATGACGGGAAGCAGCGAGACCGACAAGGCGAAAAGGCGTTTTTACTTCCGCCGCAAATTCTCGAAATACTACATGATCGAAGTTTTTTACGGGGCGAGAAAACAGATATTTTTCACTTTCGGTCCTTACGTTCTCGTTCTTTTCTACGGTGCCGACGCGATGATAATAAGCCTTCTTTTCGCAATCTCGGCAGTCTGCTGCTTCGCCGCTTCTCCGCTTGTGGGAAGGATGATCGACCGCTTCGGATACAAGATCATAATGATCATGGACACTTTGATCCTTGTCATAGTCTGCTTTTTTTACGGCTTCGCCCATCACATTTTTCCGAGGGATGTCGCATTCGTGATCTGCTGCGTGAACTACATCCTTGATTCAGTGATCTCGCTCGCTTCGATGGCTTCAAACGTCTATGTCAAGGACCTTTCCGATTCGCCTGAAGAGACCCGCGCCACGATCTCCACCGGCGTTTCGGTAAACCACCTGATAAGCATTTTAATCGCACTTTTCGGCGGCTGGATCTGGCACACGCTCGGAATCGAGACACTTTTCATCCTTTCTGCGATACTCGGTCTCATCAACAGCGCGTATGCGGCGACGATAAAAACCGGTTCGACAAGCTCAGCAACCGGTCATTGAGCAAAGTCGAAATGAGCAAGGTTGTAATGAAGGAGGAAAATATGACCAATTACGACATTCTTCTGAAACAGGCTTCTGAGCTGCTTGGGAGCGAGCCTTGGGCGGTCTCTGCACTAAGCAATCTTTCATCGCTCATCATGGTTTCGCTTGAAAACCTGAACTGGGCCGGGTTTTACATCATGCGTAACGGCGTTCTCACCGTGGGGCCTTTTCAGGGAAAACCTGCATGCATCCACATTCCGCTTTCGAAAGGAGTCTGCGCTGCGTGCGCCTCGAAAGATGAGACCATGCTTGTTCCAGATGTCCATGAATTTCCAGGACATATCCCATGCGACAGCGCCTCGAATTCGGAAATCGTCGTTCCGATCCATTCAGAGGGAAAACTCGTCGCCGTTCTCGATATCGACAGCCCCTTGAAAAACCGCTTTTCCGAAGCCGACAAAACCGGACTTGAAAAATTAGTGCATCTTCTGGAAGAAAAACTGGTGTGGTGAATCCTCACCAAATAGTTTGATTTTATTAAATCTTTGTGCATGATTGCGCGGTTTTGATGTGGTTCGGAAAGGAGTCGGATAGTGGCAAAGCCGTATTTTTCATTTTATCTGTATCTGGTTTTGTTTTTTCTGCTTATTACGTTTCTTCCGTGTTTCAGCGTTTTTGCTGAAGAAAATCAGGATGTTAAGAATGAACAACTTGTGTCTGCGGTAAAGATCGAAGGGCTGGGAAGGACAAAGGAATCCTATATGCTCTCGGTGCTCGGGAAGTATGCCGGGATACCCGAAAGCCGCATTGATCTGCATGAAGTCAAGGTCACTCTTGAGGAGCTGGAACTCTTTTCCGAAACCGAGGTCTCGCTTAAGAAAGATGAAAACGGCGCATCTGTGCTTTTCGTAAAAGTTAAGGAAAAATGGTCGTTCATTCCGATCCCTTTTTTCATGTATTCAAGCTCGACGGGCTTTATGGGCGGGGCTTTCGTGATGGATATGAACGCTTTCGGTATCAAAGACAACTATGTCGTGGGCGGAGTTTTTTCTAAAAACATCCAGCTTGCGCTTATGGCCTACAGCAGACCTTCACGCGACATCAAACACCCCGGTTTTACTGTCGGAGCCTCTTTTAACCACCGCGACAACGAGGAGAAGAATCTTTCAGGTAAAAAAATATTCGAATACAACGCAATGGGCGGTTCGGTTTATGCCGCAGTTAGCGATAAGATCACGGCACATTCTAAGATAAACGCCGGTCTGCGCTACAGCTACACCAATGTCGATGTTAAAAAAAAATACGCGCAATACAAAGGAAAAATCAAGTCCTTTCACGCAATTACGCCGGGAGTCGGCTGGGATATCAGTTTTTCTTCGCTCAACGAATGGTTTCTGTCGGTGAAATCGTTCAGCATAGACGGCGCTGTGACGGTCCTGGCTTCGGGAAGCTGCGCGGAATCTCTCGGTTTTAAGTTTACGATACAGTATCCGCTGCCTGTGACGCGCCTCAGAGTGCTTACACAATACGCGCTTTATCTGTCAAACAACCTTCCGATCCCGCTGAGACCTTCGCAGATGGTTGTCGGAACTACGATCATGCCCGACAAATTCCACGGCACCAAGATGGGAGGAGCCGATTTAGGTCTCGAAGTCGGCATTCTGAACACGAAATTCGTTATGTTTTCGGCTTACGGACTTTTGGAACAGTTCGCCGGAGAGGATTCCGACGGCAGTTTCGTAATGAATTTCGGCTATTCTACCGGATTGAAAATGTATCTGAAAAAACTGGCGATCCCCGCGATCGCAGTCGGTGTTTCGCACAATCTGATGCAGAACGAGATCAAGTTTTCCGCAACGATAGGAATGGGTGGATTTTAGTAGTTATTTCAATCCCACTTGACAAAACTATCATTGTGGTGATATAAAAAATAGTATCATTGTGATGATACAAAATTGGAGGCTGAAAGATGATTCTATATCACGGATCAACGAAAATCATTGAGAAACCGACTCTTGCGGCAGGGAAAAAACACAATGACTACGGGCAGGGATTCTACTGCACAAAGGAAATCGAAGTCGCGAAAGAGTGGGCGTGCAGAGAAAACAGCAACGGTTTTGTCAACAAATACAGGCTGAAAAAAAGCGGGCTCAAAGTGCTCGACATGCAGGAAAAACGCTGCTCGGTCCTGAATTGGATAGCCGTTCTGCTGCAAAACAGGACTTTTTCGCTGGAAAACGAGATCGCAGCTGCGGCAAAAGAGTATATCGTGAACAACTTTGCAGTTGATACGGCTCCTTTTGATGTTGTTACTGGCTACCGCGCTGACGATTCCTATTTTTCTTTTGCCAGAGATTTCATCAACAATACTCTGCCGCTTGCAAGTCTTAAAAAGGCGATGCACTTGGGAAAACTCGGCATTCAGTACGTTCTTGTTTCGGAAAAAGCATTTACTCAGCTGACTTTTGCCGGAGCGGAAGCGGTAAGCCGGGAGACATATTTTCCGAAATACACGGCGCGTGACGCCAATGCGAGAACGGCCTATAAAGAGGAAATCCGCCGCGCCGTAATATCTAAAAGTGTTTTTGTGATGGATATCATCAGAGAGGGAATGAAAAATGGCGATCCGCGCATACGATGAACTCTATCTTGAGAGTGCCGCAAATTGTCTCGCAGTGGCTTGCGATTATGCGGTGAATGTCTGCGGAATGAAACCCGATGATTTTGCCGATATTTTTGTAATATCCGGCGAAGGCGGCAAGTTCGGCAGAGGAAACCCTTCGGTCGTGGCAGGGAAATCGGGGATAGAGCTGGTC
>JAEEGL015011221.1_pt1 | contig 14849 bp, 14 predicted proteins | sample 9134231 | NCBI WGS metagenome assembly JAEEGL01 (sample SAMN16246548, study PRJNA631951) | gut metagenome | biome: gut microbiome; feature: rumen; material: fiber-attached | host: Bos | place: Iran: Karaj | collected 2018-10 | reverse complement strand
TTGCCGACGACAACAAGGGCTGGGCGTTGGTGCTGGTGATGGGCGACCGTTGCTCTCCGCAGAGCATCGTCACGCGCTGCAAGTTCTACGAGCAGTTCACCACCGAAGAGGTGATGAACGAAGCCGCCAAGACCTACGGCCCTATCAAGGAAAGTCCTTTCCCGTCGCCGAGGAGATAGATGGCGTGTAAAGAATCCTTTTGGATATCAACCCGGAGGCAAACTCCGCGCTCAATATTTTTGTCAATTAGATGGAAATGGCAGATAGTGGTTCTTACTTCACCATCCCTTGCAACAATCGGATTTCCCCCGCCCACAACGTTTCGTCCGGGGTTTCAAGAATGAGCGGCATGTCGTCAAAGCGCGGGTCGTTCATGAAACGCTCGAAAAATTCTATGCCCAGCAGGCCTTTTCCGATGCTGTCGTGGCGATCGACGCGGCTGGCGAACTCTTTTTTGGTGTCGTTGAGGTGCACTGCCCGCAGGTAGTGCGCGCCCACGGTGTCGTCGAATTCCTGCCAGGTTTTGCTGTATCCGTCTTCGGTCTTCAGATCGTAACCGGCGGAATAGGTGTGGCACGTGTCAATGCAGATGCCCACGCGGCTTTTGTCTTCCACTTTGTCAATGATATACGCCAAATGCTGGAAGCTGAATCCCACGTTGGAGCCTTGTCCGGCTGTGTTTTCGATTACAGCCGTCACGCCCTGTGTTTTGTCCAAAGCGAAGTTGATGCTTTCGGCCACGCGAGTGAGACATTCCTCCAAGGTTATCTGTTTCAGATGGCTGCCCGGGTGGAAATTAAGCATTTTTAACCCTAATTGTTCGCAACGTTGCATCTCTTCGAGAAAGGAGTTGCGTGATTTTTCCAACCCTTCCGGATCCGGACTGCCGAGGTTGATGAGGTAACTGTCGTGGGGGAGCACATAGTCAGCGGAAATACCTGATTTGGCAAGGTTTTCCTTGAAGGCGACGATGGATTTTTCGCTCAAGGGTGCCGAAAACCACTGCCGCTGGTTTTTGGTGAACAGGGCGAATGCGGTCGCACCCACCTGCATCGCATTCAACGGGGCGTTCTCCACGCCACCGCTGGCGCTGACATGTGGTCCGATGTATTTCATAATGCTTTTTTTTCGTTTTGATTCCAGCCCCTCTTTTCCAGGGGCTGCGCTTCGCTTGCCCCTCGTTTCCAGGGGTTGCGCTTTGCTTGCCCCTCGTTTCCAGGGGCTGCGCTTTGCTTGCCCCTGGCTACCGAGCTTTTGCCCCTACGGGGCTGCTTAAGGAAGTATTTTTATTTTATTGGGGTTGTCCGTTGCTATTGTCTGTTGCCTGTTGCCTATTGCCTTAACTTAATGTCCACAACACCCTCTTTATCGGTGACGTTGCCGATAACGTATGCCTTCTCGCCCAACTCGTTGAACATCTTGACGGTGCGGTCGGCGTCTTTCGGATCGACCATCAGCACCATGCCGATGCCCATGTTGAAGACGTTGAACATTTCGCGGTGGTTGACCTTGCCGTACTTTTCGAGGAACGGGAAGATGGCGGGCATTTCCCAGTTGTGCTCATCGACAAAGATACCTTGTCCGGGACGCAACGCGCGCGGGATGTTCTCGTCGAAGCCGCCGCCGGTGATGTGGCAGATGGCGTGGATATCAACATTTTTTAACACTTCCAAAACGGGTTTCACGTAGATGCGCGTCGGGGTGAGCAGCACGTTGCCCAACGTGTCGGGGAGCGTCTCGTATTGCTTGTCGAGGTCCAGTTGGTTGTCTTTGAAGACAATCTTGCGCACGAGCGAGAAACCGTTGGAGTGCACGCCGCTGGAGGCCAGACCGATGAGCACGTCGCCCACATTGACTTTGGAGCCGTCGATGAGTTTGGATTTCTCGACCGCGCCCACGGTGAAGCCGGCGATGTCGTATTCGTCAACATCGTACATGTCGGGCATTTCAGCCGTTTCACCACCGATGAGGGCGCAGTTGGAGAGGACGCAGCCGTCGGCCACGCCTTTCACAATCGCCTCGATCTTGGTGGGTTCGTTCTTGCCTACGGCGATGTAATCCAAGAAGAAGAGGGGAGCTGCACCCTGTGCGAGCACGTCGTTCACGCACATGGCCACCGCGTCCTGACCGATCGTGTCGTGGCGGTCCATCATGAACGCCAGTTTCAGTTTGGTGCCCACGCCGTCGGTGCCGCTGACCAACACGGGTTCCTTGTAGCCAAGGGAGGCGAGGTCGAACATGCCGCCGAAGCTGCCGATGTTGCCCATCATGCCGGGACGGTTGGTGCGGGAAATATGTTTCTTGATGAGGCGCACCGACTCATAGCCAGCTTCAAGTTGAACGCCTGCTTCTTGATATGCTTTTGACATAGTTTTATCGTATTAAAAAACGTTAAATAATCAACATGGCATCGCCATAAGTGAGGAAGCGGTATTTCTCCGCCACCGCCTCTTTGTAGGCCTTCATCACGAAGTCGTAACCGCCGAACGCCGCCACCATCATCAACATGGAGCTCTGCGGGGCGTGGAAGTTGGTGACCATGGCGTTGGCCACTTTGAAACGGTACGGCGGATAGATGAACTTGTTGGTCCACATGTCCTCTTTGCCGTTCATTTCGGTGGTTTTCACCATACCGCTGTCATAGACGGACGACTCCAGAGCCTTCATCGTGGTGGTGCCGACCACCGCGATTTTGTGGCCCTCCTTCTTGGTCTCGTTGATCTTGTCGGCCACGTCCGCGCGGATGATCATGCGCTCGGAATCGGGTTTGTGTTTCGACAAATCCTCAACGTCAATATCGTTAAAATTGCTTAATCCGGCGTGCAGGGTGATGTAAGTGCGCTCAATACCCTTGATCTCCATCTTGGAGAGCAGGAAGCGACTGAAATGGAAGCCTGCGGCAGGCGCCACCACGGCACCCTCTTCGGTAGCGTAAATGGTCTGATAGTCAAACTCATCGTTCGGCTCAATATCGCGCAAACGCTGGATGTCGTTGGGCAGCGGGGTGGTTCCTATCTCCATCAGCTTCCGCTTGAAAGCATCGTGGTCGCCGTCGAAAAGGAAACGCAAGGTGCGGCCGCGGGAGGTCGTGTTGTCGATGACCTCGGCCACTAAACTGTCGTCTTCTGTAAAGGAAAGTTTATTTCCGATACGGATTTTGCGCGCAGGGTCAACCAACACGTCCCACAGACGACTCTCCTCGTCGAGTTCTCTCAGCAGAAAAACGCGGATTTGGGCGCGGGTCTGCTCTTTCTCGCCAAACATCAACGCAGGGAAGACACGTGTGTTGTTCATCACGAACAAATCACCCTCGTCGAAGTAGTCGATAATATCTTTAAATAGCTTATGCTCAATGGTTTTAGTCTTTCTATTGAGCACCATCATACGAGCCTCGTCACGCTCTTCCACAGGGTGAAGAGCTATCAATTCCTGAGGCAAATAATACTTAAATTCTGATAATTTCATCAAGCAAATTTTGGACGTGCAAAGATACAAAATTAAAACGCGTTTGTCAAGAGGTTTTTTTAGAAAAATTTCTTAAAATTTTCCTCACTTCCACCGCCTCCCTCACATCGTGCACGCGCAGGATGTCCGCGCCCTTCAGGAGGGCAACGGTGTTCAGGACGGTGGTCCCGTTCAAAGCCTCGCCCGGGGAGGTACCCAACAGCTTGTAAATCATTGATTTTCTAGAAATCCCGACCAGGATCGGCAGACCAAGTTGTTGGAAAACTCCGAGGTTGTCCATCAGAAAATAGTTCTGCTCCAAGGTTTTCCCGAATCCGAAACCGGGGTCGATGATGATATCGTGGACATGGCACGCGTGAAGCTTTTCCAACTGCCGCCCAAAGAAGCGCAGCATATCGGCAAGGATGTCGTCGTATTCCGTATGTTGCTGCATGTCTGACGGTTTCGAAGTGGTATGCATCAGACAATAAGGCACTTGCAGTTCACCGACAGCGGGAATCATGTCGGGGTCGAAAGTCCCGCCCGAGATGTCGTTGATCATATCGGCGCCCGCCTCCACCGCCGCCTTGGCCACCGACGCGCGATAGGTGTCGATGGAGAGCACCGCCCCCGGATAGCGGGCACGGATGGCACGCACCGCCTTCACAATCCGCGAGATCTCCTCTTCCTCAGGAATTTCCAGCGCATTCGGCCGGGTGGACATGGCCCCGATGTCGAGGATGTCGCCACCTTCCGAAAGAATCTGACCGGCACGCTCCAGGACAGCCGTCTCCGTGGTGTATTTCCCCCCGTCATAGAACGAGTCTTCCGTGACATTGAGGATGCCCATGATGATAGGCTCAGTAGAGTTAAGTTTTCCGTTGAAGTTGTACATTTGGTAATGGTTATAGGTTATTGGTTATTGGTTATTGAAGTGGGGTTATTGTTTACTGTTTAATAGTCAAATAGTTCACAGTAAACGAAAAAACTCCCCCCCCCATAACTACTAACTAAAAGAGGGACAGCCTTTCGGCCATCCCTCTCTATATTATAATATGTATTGTCGGTAATTACTTCACAACCACTTTGGTGGTGTAAGATTTGCCGTTTTGGTTGATCTTGAGCATGTAAACGCCGCTGCGGAGGCTAGCCACGTTCACTTGAGCGCTGCCGGTGATGGTTTCGCTGTAAACTTGTTGACCAACGATGTTGAAGAGTTGGATGTTAGCCTTCTCATCGTTACCCAAGTTCACGGTGAAGTTGTTGGTGGCAGGGTTCGGGTAAACCGTGACATTGTTCTTGTCGATTTCAGGAACGTTCACCACTTCGCAGTTGTTGCAGGTCACGCGCAAGTTAATCCAAGGTTTCGGGTTGCTGCTCCAGACAGTGTTCGGTTGATAAACATTGTAGAAATAACTATCAGACTTGAAGTTGTCACCATCGGTGAACAAACCAATTTGATAGTCTCCCAAAAGTTCAGGAGAACCCCAATCGGTGTAGCCATCACGAGGATCACCATACAAAGGAGTTCTGAAAGTGCTGAGGTCGGTACCAATAACAGAAGTAGGAGTTCTGTCACAACCAGGGATGAAAGTCACGATAACAACGATTTGTTCTGCAGAAGTGTTAGTAAGTTCAGCAGGAGTGGGGAGGGTGAGATAGAAGAAAGCAGCTTCGCCATCATTCGGATCAATTGTTTCGTCATCAGCCGTCAACGGAATCTTGTCAATGATAATGGTGGAAGCTTCCAGATTGTTGGTAAGACCGGAAGAAGTTTCACAAGTTGTGCTTGCCGTGAAAGTGGTGTTGTTGAAAGGAAGAACAGGCATAATGAACACAGGGCCATCGTCGGTAGCCAGCTGAGAAATGTCGTTACTTTCGTCCAAACCAATAATATAGCTGATAGCAATGGTATCAACAACAGAAGCAGCCACATTGGTACCACGGGTGTAGAGATAAATCAGCTGCATAGAGTCAACGGTATAGGAAGATGCGCTCGGCATGTAAGGAATGTTCTCAGGTGCACCGGAATAATTGTACATGTAATCCCAGCTGTCGTGTTTCCAGTTATATACTTGGCCAACACTACCGAATTGAACAGGTGCAGGACCATCGTCGAAATTGAACAAGCCAAGGGTATCGCATTGGATAGGAGGAGCGAAACCGGTAGGATCAGTGCCATAGTAATTGTAAGCGTCCTCAATCAGATTGAACCAGAATGTGTTCGTGGCATTTTTCTGATAATCGATTGTTGCAGGTGTGCCCTTAATGTTGATGGCTTTGCCATCCGTCTTCACAACCTTTTTAGTGGAAGTGATTTGTGCAAAACTGACAGAAGCGATCAGCATTGCAGCCATTAAAACGTAAAGTTTTTTCATTGTTTAATTGATTTGGTTTATAAAATTTTTGGTATATACAATTAAGGCTGCAAAAATAATGTTTTTATCAATACTTCGGCAACTTTTTTTCATAAAAATTCTTAATACAAAAATGTTGATAATTTTGGATGCAAGATGAAAGAACGGCCTTCTGCACCTCAACCCCCAAACCTTAAACTTTTTTCGCGAAAATGTTTGGAGATATGAATAAATATTGTATTTTTGCAGCACTTTTCAAAACGAAACGTCGCGACGGATACCGAAAGGATGGAAGAGGGGGAACGTTTCCGATCTAAATGGATTCCTTTTTCGTCGCGATAAATCCAAAAAAATTTATAATCAAAACTGAGACAAGAAGTTACATGTCAGACATTAGCGAGAACAAACCCAGAAGAAGACGTGTTGTAAGAGGCGGCGAAGGATTGTTGGCCACTTCAAATGAAACTAAAATGAAATCGAAAACCCGCGTAGTGGAGAAACCCGCCACCCCGCTTTTCGGCAATGCCAAGACGGAAAAGACCGAAAAAGCGCCCGTCCAAATGGAATCCAGCTCCCCGGAAGAGATCATCCAATATGCCAATCCGCTTCCCTTGGAGGAGAAACCCAAAGCGAGAAGAGGCCGTCAGCCCAAAGCAAAAATCGCCGAACCGGCTGCCGCCGAGGCCGTGGAACCCACCGTGGAGACCGCACCGCCGGCACCGGAGAAGAGACGCCGCGGACGTCCCAGAAAACAGGTGGTCATAGACCCGCCGGTGGAAGAGGTTGTCGAGGAACTGATGCCCGCAAAAAAAGGCAAACCGACTCAAACCGAACTGTTTGAAGAGGTCCCCGCTTCCGAAACCCCTGAATCCTCCCCGGAAGAAAAGAAAACTGTTTCCGATTCCGAAACGGCGAAAAAAAACGAGAACGAGGATAATGCTGACAAAAAACCACGCCGTGGACGTCCGAAAAAGAAAACATCGGAGAGCACTGCCGCCGAGACGAAGAAAAAAGACGACACCACAGAGGTGAAAGAGCCGAAACAACCGGCCTACCCCACCGATCCCGAACCCCGGGAAACCAAAGTGGAAGAGGCCCCTCTGCCCTACCTGGCCGACGCCCAGTACGACGGCTCCGTCATGGCCGAAGGCGTGCTCGAAATCACCAGCGAGAACTGCGGCTTCCTGCGCTCGTCCGACTACAACTACCTCTCCTCCCCCGATGACATCTACGTCTCCATGTCGCAAATCAAACTCTTCGGACTGAAAAACGGCGACACCGTATATGGCGCCATCCGCCCCCCGAAACCCGGCGAAAAATATTTCCCGTTGACCAAAATCGAGAAAATCAACGGCTGTCTGCCCGATGAAATCCGCGATCGTATCCCGTTCGATTACCTCACCCCAATGTTCCCGGACGAGAAAATCAACATCACCGGACACCCCGGCTGCAAGCTCTCCACCCGCATCATCGACCTCTTCGCCCCTATCGGCAAAGGTCAGCGCGGTTTGATCGTGGCTCAGCCGAAAACAGGTAAAACGGTGTTGCTCAAAGATATAGCAAACGCTATCGCCTATAACCACCCCGAAATCTACCTTATCATCCTGCTTATCGACGAACGTCCCGAGGAGGTCACCGACATGCAACGCAGCGTGAACGCCGAAGTTATCTCCTCCACATTCGACGAACCCGCGGAACGCCACGTTAAAATCGCCAACATGGTGCTCGACAAGGCGAAACGCATGGTGGAGTGCGGTCACGATGTCTGCATCCTGCTCGACTCCATCACCCGTCTGGCCCGCGCCTTCAACACGATGGCACCCGCTTCCGGCAAAGTGCTCTCCGGTGGCGTGGAAGCCAACGCCCTGCAGAAACCCAAACGCTTCTTCGGCGCCGCCCGCAATGTGGAAAACGGCGGTTCTCTGACCATTATCTCCACCGCCCTCATCGAGACGGGCTCCCGCATGGACGAGGTGATCTTCGAAGAGTTCAAGGGCACCGGCAACATGGAGCTGCAACTCGACCGCAAACTATCCAACAAACGCATCTACCCGGCTGTCGATATCGTGGCCTCCAGCACCCGCCGCGACGACCTGCTGCAAGATCCCGTCACTCTGCAGAAAGTCTGGATCCTGCGCAACCATATCGCAGACATGACCACCATAGAAGCTATGAATTTGGTTATCAGCAATATGGAAGACACCAAGAACAACGAAGAGTTCCTGAACTCCATGAACGGATAACACCTCCGCGTATCACACATATCTTTTCGCATATTTGTGATGAGAAAAGCCATTATCCCCATAGCCGTACTATTGTGTCTTGTCTTGACATTGCAGGCAGATACAGGTACGGCTTTTTTTCCGGATTTATTTTTGGCTAAATCGTCAATCGACACCATTGACGACCGCTATGACATTGAAGCTCTGGAGTTTGTGGCCAACGAAATGTCCCAAAAACTCAACGGGGTGATGTTGGTGGCGGTGCGCGACACAGTGTTGATGGAACATGCTTGCGGGGAACTGGTCCTGACCGGGCTGCCGCCACGCCCATGCATGGCCGACCACAACACGATGACAAATACCACACTGTTCGACCTCGCCTCCATCTCGAAACAGTTCACAGCGGCGGCAGTTTTGCAACTCTGCGCCCAAGGGAAAATCAGACTGGAGGATTCGATTACCTACTATTTTCCGAATTTGCCGTACCCTGGCGTGACTATCAAGCATTTGCTGACGCACACTTCCGGCATTCCGGAATATTTCGACTTCAAATACACGGTTTACGACTCCTCCGCGTTTATTGACAATCAGCAACTTTTGCAAGTTTTGGAACAAAAAAGGTATGCCAAGACATTCGCCACAGGCACCAAGTTCGATTATGTGAACACCAACTACGCGATTTTGGCGTCGTTAGTGGAGCTGGTGTCGGAAATGCCGTTCGAGGAGTATGTTCACGAGAATATCTTCAAGCCCGCCGGCATGGAAAACACCTGTTTTTTCACTGAAATTGTAGGCATCGATGACAAGCATGACAAAGAATACCCGAAAGTGAGTCCGAAATCGGAGTATGCGAACGTATTGCCGCTGCCGGTAGGCGATGTGGTGAATGTTCCGATCGCACGCGGACACAAAAAAGAGGTCAGATGCACGCAATATGACCGGTTGAACGGAATCCTCGGCGACAAAGGCATCTATTCCAATGTGGAAGACATGCTGCGCTGGGCCAACGCCTACTTTATCGACTACAAAATCCTGCCCAAAGAGTGGGTGGAGCTCGCCACCCAACGCGAAAACCAACTCAACAACGGACAGTCGCCCAAGAGCATCTACGGCTATGGCCTTCGTATCGAAGAGAGTCCCAAACATGGGAAACTCGTTTACCACGGCGGCCTCTGGAACGGCTTCCAAAACCTCTTCCTCTACCGTCCCTCCGACAACGTTGTCATCATTTTCCTCAGCAATTTCTACAATCGGGCCCACGCCGGCCGTAGCAACGAAATGCTCAATATTTTGGATGGGATTCAGGACAATGACGCGGTTCAGTTCGATGAATGAGCGATAAAAAGCGATGAATGACGATGATATGATAATTATTCATTGAGCAGTCTCGAAGAGACAAGTTTTTTAATAACCCCATACAAGCGAAGCGCAGTGTGGGGTCAGCAAACAGAACAAAAATGACCTATTACAAAGCCAATTACCACACCCACAGCCTCTATTGCGACGGCAAAAGCACCCTGGAAGAACAAGTGCGCGAAGCCGAAAGGCAGAGACTTCTACAATTAGGACTCTCCTCGCACTCCCCGGTGCCGTTCGAGAACTCTTTCGCCATTTCCGAGGAGAAATTGCCGGACTATGTCAAGGAAATCGACGAACTGCAGCGGAAAACCTCGGTGAAATTGCTGAAATCGTTGGAGTGCGACTTCATTCCGGGTGTGACAAAGGACTTCGACGAATGGCGCACGACCTACCATCTTGACTACATCATCGGAGGAGTGCATCTCGTGCGACCGCCGCATGGCAACGGTCTCTGGTTCATCGACGGTTCCAAACAGGAGATCTACGACAACGGCTTGCGCGACCTCTTCGACAACAACATCCGCGCCGCAGTCACCACCTTTTGGGAACAGACCTTCGAGATGTTGGAAACCCAGCATCTGGACATCATCGCCCATTTCGACAAAATCAAGATGCATAACCGCAACCGCTTTTTCACGGAAGACGAACAGTGGTATAAGATACTGGCTGACAAAGCGATACAGCTCATCAAGCGGCACAATGTCATCATCGAGGTGAACACCCGCGGCTTGTACAAAAAACGCTGCGACCACTTCTATCCCTCCACGGAACTGCTGATGAAGGCGCGACAAGCCGACATTCCAGTGGTGATCAGCAGCGACGCACACAAAGCGGAAGAACTGACTCTCTTCGTACCCGAAGCCATCGCCGAACTGCAACGCTGCGGTTTCGACCATACGGCATATTTTGATGTTGAAAAAGGCCGGTTTGTGTATTAACAATTTTGGTTTCAGGTTTCAAGATTCAGGTTTCAGGTTTCAAGATTCAAGTACTTGAGACCTGAACTCTTTTTTTGTACTTTTGCGGCGTAAATAAATTCAAAAATGGAAAACAAGGCCAATCAATTTTTGGAGCGATACCGCGAAATAGAAGAGTGGGTGCTCAATAACCTGAATATTTCGGAAATGAAGGATCTGGAACAGATACCGCAATACAAGAGCATCCGAAGCAATCTCGCTTTTTGCAGAATGTTACGTAACTTGCTGTCACATTACGATTGGTCGAAGGCGGGCAACGACATGGTGATTGTCACCGACCAAGCCGTCCGGCAAGTCAACAACCTTTACTACTCGCTCAACCCGCAGACACTGATGCGGTTAGCCATCCGTGTCGGGCAGATTTTCGCCCCCGCGCCGACGGATTCTGTCCTTGCCGCGGTGAAGTTGATGCAACGCAACGATTATTCCTATATTCCCATCGTGGAAAATCACCGGATCATGGGCGTTTTCAGCACCAAAACCATTATGCAGTTAATGGCTGAAAGCAACACTACCCATTTTTCGGAAACACTGAAATTCAGCGAAATAGCGGATATCATCCGACTGAAAGAGGAATCGGAAGCCCATTACGGCTTTATCGATCCCAATATGAACATGGAGGATGTCAATGCGAAGTTCCAGCGTTCAAAAACCCGGAAAAAGCGTTTGGATGTATTGTTTATCACGGATAATGGAAAATCCGACGGGTTGTTGCAGGGTATGATCACGCCGGTGGACATTCTCTGAGGATACGGACGTATGCGATACAGACGTATGCGATACGGACGTATGCGATGCGGACGTATGCGATACAGACGTATGCGATACAGACGTATGCGATACGGACGTATGCGATACAGACGTATGCGATACGTCCCTACTCTTCCCAATCGGCGTAGGAGGTGTCCGTTTCACGCAGGCGCACACGACAAAGCTTAACCGTTTCGGGAAGGCGTTGTTTTATTTTTCCCGCAATGAAATCCAGCAAATTTTCTGTGGTGGGTTGGAATTCCACCACGACAATCTTGTCAAAATTTTGCTTCAGCACGTCGATGAGCCGGGGGTCGTTTTTGGCATTCAGCACCAAAGCGTGATCCAAGAGGGAGATAACTTCCTCATTGACAAGTTTCTTCAAATCTCCAAAATCCATCACCATACCGTTTTTCGGAGAATTGTCGTCATTTAGCGGTCGCCCGGCCAAGGTGATGTCCATTTTGTAGGAATGGCCGTGAATGTTGCGGCACAAACCGTCGTAGTTGCGCAGCGCATGGGCCATTTCAAAAGAAAATTGCTTCGTTATTTTGATGATACTCATTGTTTTACGATTTTAAAGGTACTCCTGTACTGACCGGAAGTCAGTCGCAACAGATAGATGCCGGCAGACAAGGAGGAGATATCCAAACGAAAGTTTTCCGCAATCGGTTCTTGCAAGGACATTATCGGTTTTCCTGTCATGTCTATCACTTCAATATCTGTTTTATTCGATTGATAATCAGAAGATTGTATATTAATATAACCTGTTGCCGGAATAGGGGAAACCGACCACGGAACGGGCAAACTGTATCCGGAAACATTGGAAAAGAAGGCGGCGGTGTCGCTGCCGAAAATCTTTTCCGCCAATTCAGGAAAATCGATGAAGGGGTTGCGGTTGTGCTGCCGTTGATAGACGGCATTGTTGCGGTCGATCTCCTTCTGGCTCACAGGGTCCATTGCTGCCCATTGCAGCAGCAGCTCCTGCGCCCAAGGCTTGAGGTTGCCGCCCACAAAGTTGGATTGGGTCTCCACACCGAGGTTTTTGTCCATATAACAGACTGACATGTAGAAATAAGTGCGCGCGAAATCGCCTTTGAAACTGTCAATAGGCTCGAAAACCTGACCGGAATATCCCGGTATGTCGGATGTGCCCACCTTGGAGCCGTTAGTACTGGTCCAAGTAGTGTTAATCACCTGACCTATAGGGAGATTTCCTCGTTTGGAATTCACGAACCCATCCGTGGGATAGAGGTGAAAGAGGTCGGTGTACATAGGCGCGACACTCCCCCCGAACCAGCTTTTGGGCACGGAATGTTCGCGGTTGTAGCAATCGCCCTCACCGGAGTAATTCCCGCACTGGTCGCTGCCGAAGGTAAAATAGTAGGCCGGGGTGCCGCCGGGTCGGTCGGAATAGATGTCCCAGACCTTCCCGTTGTCGGGACGTGCGTCCGTAGTGTAGAACACCTGCCACAACTCGTTGTATGTCAACGCCGTATGATTTTTGATAATCTGGTGCATAGCGGAACGCAAGGGCATTCCGTTAAGCCCCTCGGCGGAAGCGTAATAGCCTTGGGGAGGTTGGGCGTATGAGAGAGTGGCGGTAAACAAGCATAATAACAGGAATGCCACCTGTAGAGACGTGCCATGGCGCGTCTCTACAATGGACTTATGTATGTATTTCAGTTTATACATGAGTAATCTTATAAATCATCTCTTTCAACAGTTCGCCTTCATCGTTATTGGCATCCACCCCTTTCGATTTCAAATCGTATTCCCTTAATATTGAGACAATCCGGGTCAGCTGCGGTAACGTGTGGTTGTTGGCAATACCGACGTTTCGGGCGATGATGGAGGGTGGCAGATTGCCGAAGACAGTCCTGAGTGAATCGTTGCTCTTGTCGGGATTGAGGTGGTAGCGAATCATCTTGTTATAGTAAGAGAAAAGCATCGAAATGGTGCGGATATTGGGATTTTCCTTCAGATGAAGGGTGAAATTGAGCATTATATTATAGACTTTCGAGAGATTCCGGCTGCCCAAAGCATCCTGGAGCTCGAAGATGTTGTATTCCTTGCTAATGCCGATGTATTGCTCGATCACGGCGGGGGTGATTTCACTGCCAGCGGGCAGCACCACCTGCAACTTCTGGAATTCGGTGAAGATACGTGATAGGTCGTTGCCGATGTGTTCGCTCAGCACGGCGGCGCTTTGCGGACTCAGCTGGAAGTTGAAGGTCTGCGCTGCCAAATCCTGAATCCAAGCGGCCAAGTTCCAATCCTTGATTCCGACAGAATCGAACACAACCCCGTGTTTGGCGTACGCTTTCGTCTGCGCGGCCTTCAACTTGCCGTATTTGTGGCACACGACGAGGATGGTCTGTGGGCTCGGGTTCTCCGCGTAGGTATCCAGCAACTCAATCTTTTTCAGCTCTTTAGCCTCTTTCAGGATAACCACGCGATAGGGGCTCCCAAAGGGGAACTGTTTGGCATTGGCCAACACCATGTCCGCCGTGGTGTCTTTGCCGTAGAGCACCACTTGGTTGAAATCGCGCTCCTCCGGTTCGAGGATCTCCTCTTCGAACATCTTGGCAATGCGGTCGATGAAAAACGGTTCCTCGCCCTGCAACAGATAGACCGGCGCAAACTGCCTGTTTTTAATTTGCGCAACAATATCGCTATAACTTGCTGATTTTACTGAACTTTTTTCTTTCGCCATAATACCGTGTTTGTTATCGTCCGAAGGGGATGGGCATGCAGCTCACCCGTGCCATTTATTCCATCATCCCATCATCCCATCATCCCATCATCGTTAAAAATAATGTTCCGCCACCTGAAAAATGGCTTTTTCGTCGGGTTCGTACAGGCCTTTGGCGTTGGTGAGGATGAAATCCGCGATGCTGTGCCGGCGGTAGTCTTCGGGGATTTTGTTAGGGCTGTCGAGGATGATGTCGAAGGTTTCGGGATGGATACCCACTTCCAAATCTGTGGCATAGCTGGTGAAATGGTGCAGGAAATGGTCCACTTTATCTACTAATGCGTTGCCGAGGGCGGCAGCGGTCTCAATTTTTTGTCCGTTCATTTTATTCATTTTTTCGAGTGGCAAATATACACAATATATCACTATGGAGCGTATAGTTGAAAAAAAAGCGGCAGAATCCCGAGGATTCCACCGCCCTGATATATCCAATAATGATAGGTTTATTCTGCCGTTTCGGGGACAACGTTGATTTTGATTTCCACCTTGAAGTCGCGGTGCAGGTTCACCTGAGCGGTGTATTGACCCAACTCCTTGATTCTGTCCTCGTTGATGGAGATTTTGTGACGGTCGATCTCAATGTCGTGTTGAGCTTTGAGGGCGTCGGCCACCATGATGTTGTTCACTGAACCGAACAGCGTGCCGGCTTCAGAAGCCTTTGCAGGGACATTGACTTCGAGGCCTTCGATCTTACCAGCCAGGAATTCGGCTTCCTTGCGGATCTTTTCAGCCTTGAAAGCGCGTTGTTTGATGGTTTCCGCCAACATTTTCTTCTTTGCCGGGGTAGCGAGTTCGGCATAACCTTGCGGAATGAGGTAATTGCGGGCATAACCGTCCTTAACCTTTACGAGATCATCGGCATAACCCAGATTAGCTACGTCTTGTTTCAATATGATTTCCATGACAAAATGCTTTTTTAGTTAGATTTTAAGTTATCGGTTACGAACGGCAGAAGAGCCAGGTGACGGGCGCGTTTCACAGCCTG
>JAEEGL013815767.1_pt1 | contig 14849 bp, 11 predicted proteins | sample 9134231 | NCBI WGS metagenome assembly JAEEGL01 (sample SAMN16246548, study PRJNA631951) | gut metagenome | biome: gut microbiome; feature: rumen; material: fiber-attached | host: Bos | place: Iran: Karaj | collected 2018-10 | reverse complement strand
CCAACTCGATACCTTATCTGGCATGGTGGCTCAGCAACAGATGAAAGTTGATACGATAACTACCGATTCTACACAGGCTATACGCAATGTAGAGAAACCTAATTACAATATTGCCGAATTATTCCCCGGCAAGTCGACCGTCGATATCTATAACGAAAAGAAATGGTCTGTGGAACTGGCATACACAGGGGGCTATGGGGAACAGGATGTAAATCGTCCATACAGTTTTATTGAAATCCCAATGACGGCCGCGACGGGTGAACCTTTGCCGCCTGTCGCTTTCGAAAAATGGAGCGATTATGCCGCTTACTTGTCCGAACTGCCCGACGAAGTCACTTCGCAAACTCGCAGAGTCGTCATGAAGATAGCCTTAAACAATGCCAACCAACCAGGAAACGACAAAATCGTGCGCACAAGCCATCACCAGATGCCTGTTACATGGTCGTTGATGATGAAGTACAGGTTGAACAACCGGTTTGGTTTGGAGTCTGGTCTGAGCTATAGCCGTCTGACATCTACCTTTGAGACGGGTGTCGATGGTAATGCCATCCGTGAGCAACAGACCATCCATTACATCGGAATCCCTGTGAAGGGCATCTACAACGTCTATAATGGCGGAGTATGGAGTATGTACGGAAGTTTTGGAATTACAATGGAAATGCCTGTTTACTCACCACTCCATACGAGTTATTACTTGCATAGCTCACTGGAGGGTGTTGATAAAACCACTATCCATGCCCCTTGGCAGTGGTCGGTTGGTACAGGCCTCGGCTTACAGTACAATTTCACGCCAAGCATAGGACTCTTTGCAGAGCCAAGCCTGCGATACTACATCCCGGCAGGCAGCATCGAAACCTACCGCACGGAACATCCGTTCATGTTTTCTTTGCCGTTAGGTATTAGATTTACGTGGTAACCATGCAGTCATTGGTTGCAGTTTCAGACTATATAGATAGAAAACTGCAACCAATTATTATGTATTCAATCTATGATTATGCCTTCAACGGGCTACTCTATCTGAACAACATCGTGCGGCCACGCCACAAACGGCTGTCGCAGCTGATGATTTACTCAACAACGGCATGCCAGTCGCGCTGCAAGCATTGCAATATCTGGCAGAAACCAGTGGAACACTTGTCGCTCGACGTCATTCAGCAAATCATGCAGAGCAGATGCGTGACCAAACGGACCACTGTAGGCCTGGAAGGAGGTGAGTTTATCCTACACCCGCAGGCATCGGACATCATGAACTGGTTTCGTGAGCATCATCCCAACTATACGTTGCTTTCCAATTGTCTTGCGCCTCGCCGTGTCATCGATGCCGTCCGCCGCTATCAGCCACGTCACTTGTACGTCTCTCTCGACGGTGGCCGCGAGACTTATCGGCGCATGAGAGGCTGCAACGGTTACGACAAGGTAATTCAAGTAGTGGAGACATTGAAAGATGAGGTTCCTCTGTCGCTGATGTTCTGCCTGTCACCTTGGAATTCGTTCGATGATATGACCTTTGTCATTGATGTTGCCAAACGCTATCATGTGGATGTGCGCATCGGCATTTATGGTACAATGGCCTTCTTCGATACGACAAGCGAATTGTTGACGGCTTCGGACTTCGTGAAGCAGATACCTCAGAGCATTCACCAGACACAGGAGAATTACGATTTCGTTGCTCTTTACGACCAATGGCGTAATGGTAACCTTCGACTGCGTTGCCAAAGTATCATGAGCAGTCTCGTTATTCATAGTAATGGCGATGTACCTCTTTGCCAGAACCTCGACGTAGTGCTTGGTAACATTCACCTCCAGACCCTCGACGAGATTTTCAACGGCTCGCAGGCATGTCAGACACAATGCCAATACTCCATGAATTGCAACGGCTGCTGGATTAACTTCCACCGCAAGTATGACATTATCCTCGTTCGCAACCTTGAGCGGCTATTGCCCAAGAGGCTTATAGAGATGTTCTATGGGCCCTATCAATGGACAAATGACCCACATACAACATATCACCAATATTTCAAAAACAAATGATACAGCAGCTGATCAACCGATACAAACGCCTCCGAACGGAGCAATACCTTGCCCAGGCGTCTCTCTATCAATATGCTTTTGTGGGCATGGGACAGCATTCGTTGACCAATCTTTATCCTGTACTTCACTATCTTGGCGTGCCATTGAAGTACATCTGCGTTACGTCAGAGCGGAAAGCACGGTTGATAGAGCGAAAATGTCCTCATGTCATGGCAACCACGTCATTGGGCGATGTCCTCGGCGATGAGGCCGTCAAAGGAATCTTCGTTTCAGCTTCGCCTTCTGCCCATTTCTCCATCGCCTCGCAGGTCCTGAAAAGCGGAAAGCCGTTGTTTGTTGAGAAACCACCCTGCCAGACGCTTGTTGAACTTGGTGCCCTTATTGACCTTCAACGAATTCATGGCTCACCTGTCGCAATGGTTGGACTTCAGAAACGGTATGCTCCTGCTGTGCAAATCCTTCGGAAACGCCTCGCCAAAGAACGCCTTATCAATTACAATCTCCATTACCTTGCTGGAAACTACCCGGAAGGTGAAGCCCTGCTTGACTTGTTCATCCATCCTCTTGACCTCGTGGGTTATCTTTTCGGTAAACCTGAGATTATTGTTTGCCAACGTATTGCCAAGGACTCCTACATTCTTATGCTACGTCATTCTCATATCATCGGCACTTTGGAACTATCTACCGACTACGCGTGGACTTCTGCCGAAGAATCTCTCAAAGTCTGCACGTCAAATGGCATCTATCGCCTTTCGCAGATGGACGAATTGACGTTCGAACAAAACCCCTTTATGCTCTTTGGTATTCCTGTTGAGAAGGTACGTCCCTGCAGCAAGACTGTTAAATACTTATACGCCCGCAACAACTTCATACCCACACTCCTTAATAACCAAGTCTATTCGCAGGGCTATTTCAACGAGATACAGGCTTTTGTCAATGCAGCCGAGGGCTATGGCGACCACATCTTGACTGATTTGAACTCGGTGAAGAGCGTCTTTGAGACCATAGCGGAAATCCAGCGGATAACTGGTGAGCAGACATAAAGGGCTGTTGTTTTTCCCCTTTGCAAATTTGCCTGATCTGTGGATAGCCTTTCTTAGCTACGCATCATAGCTTTGTATGCTACAAACCAATGCTTTATAAGGTAGTGAAGCTATGCTTTAGAGGCAGTAAACCAATGCTTTGGAACCTGTAAAGCAATGCTGTAGAACTCATAGAGCAATGCTGTAGAACTCATAGAGCAATGCTATTGAACCAGTAAAGCATTGCTGTAGAATCGACAGGGCATTGCAGCAGAATCAGCAAAGCAATGCCAAGAATCACGGAACAGAAAGGTCTTCTTCATGGAAACGAAAAACCGGCTGCCGGCGAAGAGGTAAGTTGATTTTGTACCATAAATCACCCAGGGCAGGGCCCTGAGCCATGTGGTTTTGGTCTTTCAGGCAGCTTTTGCGCCATGTGCCACGTGCATAGGCAAAAAAAAGTGCCGCTACTCTCAACGAGCAGCGACACAAGCCTATGTTTAACTAAAAATCCTTTTTCGAAACAAATGGTAGTCTCACGACTTCCATTGTTACCTGTTAAACAATCTGTTTAAATTTTACCTTAAACCTAATAACTAAAAACCTAAATCTATTACTACTAACCTAAACAATCTATTAACCTTTTGACGATGCAAAGGTACGACTTTTTTCAGCTTCGCGCAATACTTTTTGGGTGATTTCGATGAAAAATAGCCTCTTTCTTGACATAAATCAAGTGTTGTGTGCGAACACACGCTACTATTTCCTGTAAATCAAGGCCACGGCATAGGCTGAGATGCCTTCCTCGCGGCCCGTGAAACCAAGGCGCTCGGTGGTGGTGGCTTTGATGGAGATGCTGGATGCGGGAATACCGGCCACCTCGGCCATGCACTGCTGCATGGCTGGGATGTGTGGATTGAGCTTCGGGCGTTCGGCGCAGACTGTTGCATCGATGTTTCCCACTTCGTAACCTTCCTGGCGTAGCAGCTGGACGGTCTTCAGCAGGATGATCTTGCTGTCCATGTTGAGGGTTTCGGCCGATGTGTCGGGGAAATGGTAGCCGATGTCGCGCAGGTTGGCGGCACCCAGCAGTGCGTCGCAGATGGCATGGATGAGCACGTCGGCATCGCTATGGCCGAGGAGACCTAATGTGTGGTCAATCTTGATGCCTCCAAGCCACAGGTCGCGTCCTTCCACCAGGCGATGAACGTCGAAGCCGAAGCCGATACGAAACCCACCCCCAACCCCTCCCGAGGGGAGGGGGGCTTGATTTGTTTTGTAATCTTCTAATGCATCAGATATCTCTTCTAAAACATTATCGATGTCATGAAGTACTTCTTCATTGGTAAAACGCAAAACTGTGTAACCAATCTCATTCAAATACCGAGTGCGTTCGGCATCCATTTCGGGCTGTTCACCTTCAAAATGGTAGCCTCCATCGACTTCGATAATCAGTTTTTTATTGATGCAAATAAAATCTGGGATATAGCCAAAAACAGGATGCTGCCGGCGGAAATGCTCGCCCATACGATTTCCTGCGAGATAGCCCCAAAGAACAGACTCAGCCTCAGTAGGATTCTTTCTCATTTGCCGTGCTTTCTCTAACAACAAATGATAAGTTGAAGCGTCAGTCGTCTCAAATCTGTTGTTCATAAGTGTATATGGTCTACAAAATTAACCAAACTCCCGACTCAGCCTCAGTAGGATTCTTTCTCTTTTGCCGTGCTTTCTCTAACAACAAATGATAAGTTGAAGCGTCAGTCGTCTCAAATCTGTTGTTCATAAGTGTATGTGATCCCCAAAACTAACCAAACTCCCCTCCCCTCGGGAGGGGTGGGGGGTGGGTTTCTTATCTCTTAAACAAATCCTTGATGCCGTCCATATCGAACGAAAGGGTGAAGCGCAGGGTCTGGTCGAGGGGGTTGCTCTTGGCCGTTGCCACGACGTAACCGGCATCGAGCGAGAACACGCTCATGCGGAAGCCCGCACCAAACGTGAAGTACTTGCGGTTACCCTTGTTCTCGGCTTCGTGATGATAACCGGCACGAAGCGTGAACTTGTCGTGATAGATGTATTCGGCACCGACGCTCCACTGAATCTCCTGCAACTCCTCCTTGAAACCGTTGGGGGCATCGCCGAAGCTCTTGATCATACCGCTGATGGACGAGATGTCGTAGTAGTCCTTTCGAACACGCTCCTGATAGGCTTCAGTCGATTCGCCGTCGTTCTGCTTCGGATAGGTTGGCACGAGCAGCTTGTTGGCATCAGCAGCTATGGTGAAGCGGTTGTACTCGTCGACGGGTACCATGAGCGAAGCGCCCAGACGCAGGTTGGTAGGGATGAACTCCGAGTTCTCGTCGCCACCGAAGGTAATCTTTGAACCGATGTTCGAGACGTTCATACCTAAGCCCAGCTGACATTCGCGATCGCCCAGGTTCAGGTAGGCCTGATAGTAAAGGGCCACGTCGGCAGCGAAAGCCGTACCAGGGGATGTGTCGTCAGTGTAGTCGTAGGTCAGGTCGGAGTAGATGAAACGCAGTCCGGCTGCCCACGAGAACTTCTCGCTGAGCATCATGGAGTAGGCCACGTCGACCGACATCTCGTAGGGATTGATGGTCATGTTTGAACCAGCATCGTCGCCATAGCCCATCATCACTTCACCCAATGAGAAGTAGCGAAGCGATCCCGAAATGGCCGAGTAGTCGCCAATGCGGTAGTAACCGGCCAGATAGGCCAGGTCCATGTCGCTGACGAGCTGTCGGAGCCACGGCGTGTAGTTGAGTGCCACACCGGCACGCGAGATGTTGAACGGATACTTGGCAGGATTCCAGTATTGCGACACCACGTCGGCCTCGGTAGCTGCACCCACGTCGCCCATACCGGCAGCACGTGCGTCGGGGGCGATGGTCTGCGATGTGACCGATGCGTTGACGGGGTTGAACATGTCCTTCTTGTCTTGTGCCTGAGCCAACGTGGCAAAGAGGCTGAGAAGCAGTGCGACAAAGGTCAGTCTTCGTATGATAGTGTTCTGAATCATCTTCCTTGTATTGAAATTGGTGCTATATGATAACGTCGTTTTTCTGTTTTTATTGTATGACCACCAGTTTTTGGGCTTTCGAGGCCTGTGCGCTGCCGTCGGTGGCTATGCGCACGCGATAGAGATAGACTCCCGTTTGCAGCCTTTGACCGCCATCGACGGTGAGATTCCAATCGAGCGTATAGGCATTTGACGTGGAAACTCCGCTCTCGTTGTGCTGCCACAGGAGGCGGCCACTGGGGTCGAAGACGTCCAGCTCGACGTCCATTGTGCTGCCTGTGCGGTCGTGATTGATGATGAACGTGGTGCTTTCGCGTGCCGGGTTTTGCGTACAGCTGACGCTGAAGAGGCTGGGTCGCAGTCCGCGAACGACGTTGAAGGTCAGTTCGGCCGTCGACGAATTGTTCAGGATGTCCCATGCACGGAAAACCAATTTGTGCTGACCGGGTTCCAATTCAGGTATATTATAATAGGTGGAACCGGTGGTATAGCTGCCGAAGTCGAACTCGAAGTTGTCGTTGAGCACATAGGTGCGCTCCATGCGGCCGTCGATGATCAGCTCCAGATCGTGGCCGATGCCGTTGCCGGAGGTGTTGATGCCGTTTTGGTCGGTCACCTCAGCCACGAAGTAGGGAGTCGTATTGACGTTGCCGCCGTTGGTAAACGATGGCGAGTTGAGATAGCAGTAAATGGAGGGTCCGATGGAGTCGTTGACCAATGCGGCTGTACCACCGATGAGGAAGCGGTCGCTCTCGCCATTGGCACGCATCGTGTGGTCGTCGTTGACTGCATAGGCAGTGATAAGGCCGGTCTCATTGGCGTAGTTGATGTCCTTCGGAACGGCACAGGTGAATGTGAAGCGTCCGTTTCGAACACTGTCGGAACCGGCGAAAAGCGTCTTCGTGCGGTCCTTGTAGACGAATGGCTCCTCGGTCTCGGTCTTGTCGTTCATCTTGCAGACGATGGTCTCCAGATTGTCGCGCACGGTCACGGAAATGATGCCGTTGAAACTTGGCGCGTTCTCAATATGTCCGGCGATGCGTGCCACCGAACCGGCTTTTAGCGTGGGCAGCTGCTGCGTGTTAGCCTTGGTTGCGACGCCGTTGATGGAATCGATGATGATGTGGTAAGTCGGTCGTTTCAGTGCCAATGCGGGGTCGCCCAGCAGCTGGAACTGCAGCAGGTTGACGCCGCGGTCGAGCTCCTTCGTGATGACTTCGTTCTTGGCCAGACGGACTGCGTCGCCCAGTGTGTAGGGCTTGTCGCCGTTGAAGGCCAGTACATGGTGGATGAAACTGGAGTTGATGTATCTGTTTTGCGTCGTGAAGACGGTGCGCGTAGTTCCAAAGAATGCCACGGCGCCACCTTTTGAATTGGTCACTGCTGCCTCGCCGATGGTGTTCACAGAACCGTCGAAGGGTGCAATGTCGCAAGAGGCCGTCACCCAAAGGGGCAGATTCTTGTTGGTGAAGCCTTCGAAGTCGTTCAGGCGCAGCACGTTCTCGTGCGACACCTGGTCGGCACGTCCGTGCCCTGCATAGTCCATGATGAGTGCTCCCTGCGCCTGGAGTTGCTTGATGGCCTTCTGGGCTTCAGGATAGCTGTAGCCGTTGGATGCCGTCTGGCGCGTATAGGCATCCCACATTATTTTCTTGATGAGGAATCCAGGATAGGTGGCGCTGATGGAGTCGGCCAACGCGTTGATATCGCGCATGTGGATGTTGTTATTGCCATCGTCTCCCATGAACACGACGGTGTTCTGCCAAGCACCGGCATTCTCGTCGGTGGAGTAGGCGATGACCTTATCGACCATGGTTTTGGCATCCAGTTCGCTCGCCACGGGGAAACGGCCCACGCCGATGTCCGACAAACCGCGTGCGCGCTCGTTGGGATAGCTGCCCGATGTCAAAGCCTCGTTGTCGTCGAGCATAGCGAAGAATTCCTCGCTGATGTAGCTATAGGTTTCGCTGAACGAGTTTTCGCTCTCATAGCAGAGAAGGTAGTCGTCGGGCGAAGTGTAACGCCATTCGTTGCTGAGCATGCGGTTGTCAGAGGCACAATCGCCAAAGAGCAACAGGTAGCGAGGCAGTTTTTCGGCACTCTCGGCACGGTCGTAAAGCATTTTCATATAGCGCTTGTAGGCCGTCGCATCAGGCGTACCGCTGGAGAACTCGTTGTAGATTTCGTCGGCTGGAACGATGCGCACGCTCAGCCCATCGTACGATTCGTGGAAGGTTGCCAATCTTTCGGCCTGAGTGCGCAGCTTTTGCGAGGTAGGAATGATGATGGTCATATCAACGGCCTCATGGCTATGCAGGTCTTGATTGGTGATGTTATAGACGTAGTCGGGCGTGGCGAAGGTGCCGTTTTGCAGGTCGGGCGCCTCCGTAGGTTCGGAAAGGGTGAGCGAGATGAAGTCAAGTCGCACAGGACCGCCTGTGTTCGTGGTGATGGTCACCTCGTTTTGCTCCTTCAGGTCGTCGGCACTGAGGTTGAAGACGCCATTGGAGGCACGTCCCTTCTCGTAGGTGATGAGTGTCATGGTGATGTTGCCAAGCGTCCTGCCATTGAAAGCCACAGATGCAGAACTGTTGATGCCAGCCGAAAGCGTCACTGAGAGTTTGGCCGAGGTTGCGCCTTTGGGTGCTCGGATGGTGTAGGTCTTGGAGGCACCGGCGTTGATGGGCGAGTTTTCGTAGAGGTTGCGGCCATGCTGAATCCAGACATAGTTGTCGATTTCGTGCAGGACGTGATAGTTTTCGGGGCGCGGATAGTAGGCGGCCAGGAACTCTTCGGCACTCAGGGTGGCCGTCGTGCTGTCGTTTTCGGTCAGGAAGTAGCATCCGTAGTCGGCATAGGGATTGCGGATGCGCGTCGTTGCATTGTTCGACGACCAACTGACAGGACCGAGGGCATAGAACAGGTGCTTGCCACCAACAACGCACTGAGGCACTTCGTGCAGGTCGTCGGTCGAGGCGAGGTATTCTCGCGTGAGCGTCTCAGGCTGCAAGTTGCCGCCATAGCCGTAGATTTTCACCTTGTTGATGTCGGTCAGGCCGGCTTTCCGAATCAGTTCCTCCGTAATCTGATAGATGCCCGATTCGGGAACGCTGATTTTCGCCCATCGGCCAGAGGAAAGAACGGAGTGGGAGGCATAGAACCCAGCATTAGAGCCCACCCCCTCCCCCGTCCCGAGCGGAGCTCGCCCCCCCGTAGCCTTCCCCCAAGGGAGGGGGGCTTGATTAGCCTTGGCGATAATAGTATTGGATGTAATATTACTTGGAGCTATATCACTTGAAGCAAGGGTATTTAGACCACCCTCCCTTCGGGAGGGGATGGGGGTGGGTTCTTCCCTTCGGGAGGGGATGGGGGTGGGTTCCTCCCTTCGGGAGGGGTAGGGGGTGGGCTTCCCCTCTACTTTCAGCATGAAGCTGACCAGTTTCTGGTAGCGTCCATTGCGCTGCACCAGTGGCACAAACCCCAGACTGAGGCTTCCCTGGCGACGGCTGACACCAATGGTCTGCTCCACTTCAGGCAGTTCGGGCAGGGGCTGTCCGCACAGCTTCTTATAGCGGGCAATGTCGGTGCTGGTCATATCAACAAACTCGGGATATAGAATCTCGGCATGATAGACGGAGTCGGCATAGGCGGGGCCCAGTTCCATCGTGTAGTTGAAACGTGGCAGCATCGAGTCGATGGCAACCTCGTCAGCACTGAGATTGAAGAACTGCTGTGCACGGACAGACTGAGGCGTCAGCCAGCACAACAGCATCAGGACAACGGCCACCATTGTGGCCATTGCCTGCGAGTATCTTCTATGGTTCGTTCTTCTCGTCATGTATTGATGAGGCAGCTTATGTTGTCAATTGTCGATGATAAAGGTGCCCAATCCATTGGCTAATCACCTGACATAGAAATCCAGGAGCTTGCGATTTTCCAGATAGCCCTCCAGATGGTCGCCGATGTGCACGGGACCTACGCCTGCCGGCGTGCCTGTGTACAGCATATCGCCCGTCTTCAGCGTGAAGAAGCGGCTGATGTAGCTGATCAGTTCATCCACCTTGTAGAGCATATCGCCCGTGAATCCCGTCTGTACGGTTTCGCCATTGATGTCGAGATGGAAATGGAATCCATCGTCGGGCCATTGCCACGCGGGCACAGATTCGTCGTCCTTGGGTTCCAGTTCCACCCACTCGCCAAGGGCGGCACTGCCGTCGAAGGCCTTCGAGATTTCCCATGGGTGGCCGTTGTCCTTCAGCCGGCGCTGCAAATCACGAGCCGTGAAATCGATTCCTACGGTCACGGCGTCGTAATAGCGATGGGCAAAACGTTCGCTGACGTTCTTGCCCAACCGGCAGATGCGCACCACCACCTCAACTTCGTGGTCCACGCGTCCCAGGTGTTCGGGCAGGAAGAATGGTTTCCCGTTCTTCAGCAGTGCCGATTCGGGTTTCATGAAAACCACGGGCTCTGCTGTTTTATATAACGCACCATCCATCTCTTTATTGTGCAGGATGTAATTCTTTCCAATAGCAAATATTTTCATAGGGCACTATGATTTAGAGATAATTCGCTGCCACGAAGCGTAGAGCGAACTATCTGCAAAAGTAAAGAAAAAAGTCGGAACTGACAAATTTTCAATGCAAAAGTTACTTTTGCTTTTTTTCTTCCACGGAGATTGCGTTTCCCAATAGTTGATAAAGGTGGGAAAGGCCCATGGGCATGTCAGCATTGGAAGCACGAAGACGAATGGTAAAGAAACTGTGCAAGCTGTCCTCGCGCCTGATTTCAGCCTCTTCGTTGGCAATTTTTACCTTCAGCGTGCTTTGGCTGCATTGGGTGACTTGTGCCTGATAGTTGAATTCCAGCTCGTTGATTTGCAGCGAGGGCAGCGGTACAAGACTGAGCAGCGGTATGCGTGTGGTCTGTATGGTTCCGCTCTGATAGAAGGAGAATGTGACGGTGGCGGGCGTTAAATCGCCTCCCGAGGTTCTTCTCATGAGATTCTGGCACAGATAGTCGTAGGCGTCGCCTGCGAGTTGTATCTGCGCGTCATTGCATGCCAACAGAGGAGCGGTGATGGCATGCTTTAGTGCTATTTCCTGAATGTCATTGTGTTTCTGTTGACCCATCAGATTTAACGTCGTTGACCTCGGTCATTTGCGTGGTAAGGATATCCATGAGCTTGGCCAGACCTGCCGGCATGTCGGTCGTGGTGGCGCGCAGGTTGATGTCGATGGCTTCGCGTGCGGTGAGCGTGTTCTTTTGTTCGGTGTTGCGTTGGTCCTTGATGCGCCTGCCGGTAGGTGAATTGTAGCGTACGGTCGTTTTGTCATTGTCGCAAGCTGTGACAGTGGCCTGATAGTGCAGGTCGACGTGACCGATCAGCAAGTAGGGAACGGGCACAACACTGAGCAGTGGCAAGGTGAGTTTGCTGGTGATGCCTTCGCGGACGAAGTAGAACGTCAGGGGAACAGGCTCGTAGTCGGCCAGATTATTATTGTCCTTACGGAATCCTAATGACATCAGATAGTCGTAGGCAACCATGGATGCTTCATGCTGGGCGTCGACGCATGCGATAAGCGGTCCGGCAATGATGTTCTCGAACGTCAGGTCCTCAAGAGGACTGTTGGCGGCATCTGCGAGTTGGTTTTTATTGTTCTCGGCCATGGGCGTAGGAGTTTGTTGATGTTGATTGTGGTGTTGGTGATGATGGGCTTTAGGGCTTCCCGATTGGTTTGACAATCACGCCGTTGGTGCTGGCGAGTTGCAGTAGGCGAGCCATGCCAGACGACATATCGATGTTGGCGGCACGGATGTTGACACTGATGTTGTTAGTCATGTCATAGTCGCCAGAACGTGTGCGGCGAATGGACTGCCTTGACGGCATAAGCACAACTTCGTAGCTCTTTTTGTTGCTGCTGATGGCCACGTTGAAGTTGATTTCCACATCATCGATCTGCATGAACTGCATAGGCACTACCGTTAGCAAGGGCAGGCGGATGGTATGAGGAACGCCGTCGATGTCGCAAACGAAACTGATCATCAGAGCCTTCTGATGTTGATTGCCGGCGACAAAAGCCTTTTCCTCGATATTCTCGAGCATGCTCATCAGGGCTTCTTGCTGTGCTGATGCGCAGTTGCTGACTGCCTGCTGGATGAGCGATGCCAGAGGTAGAGGCTGCAGGTCAACTCCTTCTGGTCTTGGTCCGTCGTTTTGCAAGATTCTTTTCTGTTGATTCATTCTTCTTGTTCTTCAAAGCTTCAGCGAGTTTTGTATTTGTCTCGATAACGCGACCCTTTATTGGACGTGTGTTTGTACTTCCACTCGTCTCTGTTGACGGACGTGTCACCGTGTTACTTGTTGACGGACGTGTCACCGTGTTACTTGTTGACGGTCGTGTCACCGTGTTAGTTGTTGGACGTGTCACCGTGTTACTTGTTGACGGACGTGTCACAGTGTTACTTGTTGACGGGCGTGTCACCGTGTTAGTTGTTGGACGCGTCTCCGTGCCACTTGTTGACGGGCGTGTCACAGTTTCACTTGTCGTTGGTCGTGTCACCGTGTTAGTTGTTGGACGCGTCACCGTGCCACTTGTTGACGGACGTGTCACAGTTTCACTTGTCGTTGGGCGTGTCACCGTGTTATTTGTTGGACGCGTCACAGTGGACTCTGACGTTGAAGGTCTGGTATTGGTGGATGTGCCAGATGTCGTCGTAGAGCCGGTACTGGTAGTGCCCGTTGACGTTGAAGGTCTGGTATTGGTGGATGTGCCAGATGTCGTCGTAGAACCGGTACTGGTAGTGCCCGTTGACGTTGAAGGCCTGGTATTGGTGGATGTGCCAGACTTGGAGTTGTTGAGCTTCTTCTCGTTCGCGATAACGTTGTCGACAAAAGCTGTGAATGCACCGTCAATACCAGTTTCACCAAAAGTGTACCATCCGTTGGTACGGTTCTTGTACTTTTTGAGCGCAGTGTTCAACCTGTTCTTTCCAGTCGTGTCCTGGCTGTTGTAGGGGTACATCTTCAACGCCGTCTCCAGTGCATAAATGAGCTGAGCACGGAGCACGTTGTCAGAACTATGCTGCCTTTTGGCCAGCTGGTTGATGTTCTGCCGGATGGAGAGCGATGGGTCGAACTCGCAGTTGCGATGTTCGGCCATCGACTTCGTGGTACGGATGATGAAGGGCAGCTTGGCATCAGGTCTGTTGGCGTCGCGAAGAATTCTCGTGGCGTCGCTCTTGCCAAGTATGGTCTTCATCATGACGCGCAGCATCTTCACTTTGGTGATATCGCCATTGTCGACAGCCTCTTGATACTTTCGTATCAAATTGTCACGCTCAGCCTGAGAAGGTTTGCGTGGGGGCGTAGGCGTGGGCGAAGGTTCGGGCGTGGGCTTCGGTGAAGGAGTCGGCGTCGGTGAAGGCGCAGGCTTCGGTTGAGGTGTGGGTGTTGGCGTGGGTGTAGGAGTCGGCCTTGGTGCGGGTGTTGGCGTGGGTGTAGGAGTCGGCCTTGGTGCGGGTTTCGGTGCGGGTTTCGGTGCATTCCCTTGTCCGCCCAGTTTGCTTTCAGCCAGAATGCGCGACACCTTCAGGTCCACAAGGAGAGTTCCTAATGCCATGTCGCGTATTTTCTTCTCAGCCTCTTTTAAGTTCTTTTCGGCTTCAGCCTTTTGCTCAGCATCTTTACGATCTTTCTCCCGTTGTTCGGCTTCGCGGCGTTCCTTTTCCTCTTTTTCCTTCTTCAATCGTTCCTCTTCCTCACGTTGGCGGATGAGTTCATCGGTCACGACGACCTCGGTCTGGATGAGCTGATTGTTGAAAATGTCGAGAATACGTGCCAATCCTGACGGCATATCGGCTGTGGTGGCATGGATGTCGACTTCGATGAGGTTTTCAAAGTCGGCAGTCATGTCTTCGGTTTCGTCGACGTTCCTGCGAGGAGCCGTGTAGTGAGCCTCGAGTTTGTTTTCCTGGCTGGCCGTGATGTTGGCAGTGAAGGAAAGGTCGACATGCTCGATGCTGATGTAGGGCACAGGAATGACGGTAAGCAGAGGCACCACCATAATCTTCTTGACGCCATCAATCACGAAGGTGAACGACACGGTGGCCGGGTCAAAAGCCCCGTCCTCCACATCCGACTTGTTGAAAGCTGTTTGCTTGATGTAGTCGAATGTAGTCTTCGTGGCATCGCCCTGTGCTAAGATACAAGCCTTCAGTGGTCCGCCAATGATGTTGCCAAAGGGTATGGATTGGATGGTGCTTAAGACCTGCTCGTTGCTATCTTTTGGCATGATGTGGGTGTTTTACGGTTTGAACGTGCTGGCTTTCTGTAGATTCTTCTGCGCGTCATCTACATTTTTGAGTATCTCCATAGCGCGTTTCGACTCCTGCCGGTTGATGGTGAGTTCCAGGCGGCAGTGTGGGCAGCGCAGGCCTCTGGCCGAAAGCAGTTCGGAGATGGTTGTAGGGATAAAGTGTCCACATTTCGGACAGTTCAGTCCGGGTTGTCTCTGGTTATTGTTGATCATGATGACTTCTTGATGATTACTTGTCTGAAGTTAAGTTTTGATGATTCGTTTTCTGTCAGGCCTGATTAGTCGGATCTGATGATTTGGAAACTTCTATCGGTCTCCTGCAACAGTCCACGCATGCCGTTGGGCAGCACGCTGGGCTCTAGCTTGATGTGCACCTTCAGGTTGATGTTCTGCTCGGTGTCGGTGGTCGTCGGGCCGGCTGTGGGTGCTCCGGCAACGGGT
>JAEEGL015919129.1_pt1 | contig 14850 bp, 13 predicted proteins | sample 9134231 | NCBI WGS metagenome assembly JAEEGL01 (sample SAMN16246548, study PRJNA631951) | gut metagenome | biome: gut microbiome; feature: rumen; material: fiber-attached | host: Bos | place: Iran: Karaj | collected 2018-10 | reverse complement strand
TTAACTGTATTGCCAATAGATTAAATGATGAAGAAAAAAGTAATGGCAGTAGCCTCGATAGGCGGGCACTGGATACAGTTGCTGAGAATAGCACGCCCGATGGAAGAACACTATGAGATGGTATATGTCTCAACACATCCTAAATGCGCCACGATGGTGGAAGGCAAGAAATATTATCTGACAACAGACTTCAGCCGTTCGGATGCATGGAAACTGATACCGGCATTCTTCAGACAGTTGGATGTCATCAGGAAGGAAAAGCCCGATGCCATTATTACCACAGGAGCCGCTCCGGGACTGATCTGTGTGTTTGCAGGATGGTTGCTACGCAGAAAGACCATTTGGATAGACAGCATCGCCAACGCTCGCCACCTCTCGCTAAGCGGAAGGATTGCGGCTTTATTCGTCTCCAGAACTTATACGCAATGGCAGCACTTGGCAACAGACAAAATCCATTATGCCGGAGACATCTTTGGATAATCACTAACCACTCAAATCTCAACTATGATATTTGTTACTATTGGTACGCAGATTCCGTTCGACCGGCTCATCGAGATGCTCGACCGCATAGCCCCAGAGCTGGACGAGGAGATTTATGCCCAGGTCCTGAGGGGTAAATACAAACCGAAACATTTTAAACTCATTGATTTCATCGAACCCGACGAATTCGAAAAGGTGTTTGCCCAAGCACGACTGATTGTCGCCCATGCTGGCATGGGCACGATTCTGTCTGCGCTGCTCAAGTCCAAGCCGCTGATCATCTTCCCACGCATAGCGGCGTTAGGTGAGCATCGCAACGACCATCAGCATGCTACTGCCCTGATGATAAAAGAAAAAAAATATGCATACGTGGCTACCAATGAAAAGGAGCTTCGCGAATTGCTCCACAAAGACCTCCGCCCTCTAAAGGAATTTGGCGAGTATGCGTCGGAAAGCCTCGTCAAGTCTTTGGAAGACTTTATTGACTCTAACGTGTGAACGGATTTAAGTTTGTTTCATCAATGAAGAATATACTTTCTTTTCTTCTATTTGTTATATTCTTGCCTTTAGGTAGTGGCGCACAGGAATATAATGGATTGACGGGGTTACTGCATGTGCCCAGTGCAGAGCCGGACTCATCAGGCACATTTCGGGGAGGGGGCGCGTTTTTGCATCGTAAGTTCCTACCCAATAAATATAATGGAACTTATAATACGTTTGGTTATTATGCTGCAATCTCTGCGTGGTCTTGGTTGGAAATGTCTTATGCCTGTACACTTCTGCGGTTTAAGAAGAAAGGCAAAATGGTGACCAATGAGGACAGACATGTGAATATGAAACTATTGCCGCTTCGCGAAGGAAAGTGGTGGCCTGCCTTAGCCATCGGTATGGATGACATCGGGGAAAGATGGGGAGACCAGCCTGATAAAGGAGGAAATACCAACACCTTTTTCCAAAATATCTATATTGCAGTGTGTAAACACATAGATATCAAAGGCTACGAACTCGGGGCTCATTTGTCATATCGCTATTATACCTCAGATCAAAACAGAAATCGCAGAGGGGTAGCTGGCGGACTTACCCTACGTCCCGCTTTCTATAAGCCGCTCCGTCTTATCGTGGAGTGGGATGGCGCAGGAGTTAATGCAGGTGTTGATGTCCTGCTCTGGCGTCATTTATTCCTGCAGGCGGGTTTGATACATGGCACCGGTTTCATGGGCGGTGTTGCTTATCATTACAGGATACCATATTAAGCATCTTGATTATATTAACAACTAAAAATTATATCTTATGTCAGACACAGTAAAAATTGATTTGGAAGACCTCGACGACCTGAAAGATATTTTAGGCGACGAGAGAAAAGGAACAAGTTTAAACTTCCAGAAAGTGTTTTCACATCTTGTGCTCAATTGGCACTGGTATCTGATTTCCTTGCTCATCTGTATGGCCGGTGCCTACATCTATCTGCACTATACCCAACCCATCTATCAGGTGAGTGCCAGAGTGTTGGTGAAGGATGAAGAGAAGAAACCGAGGACTTCCATCAAGCAGGTTCTCCCGAACATGGAAGATTTCGGAATCATGAACAACTCCAGCGGTTTCGATAACGAGATAGAGATACTGCAGTCGCCAGTAACGGTGCTTGATGCCGTGAAGCGCCTGAAACTCTATACGGAGTATCGGCTCGACGGGCGCATCAGAAAACAGTTGATCTATCCCACCCCCCCTGTCCTTGTAGATCTCGACCCAGTGGCACTCGACTCATTAGACTATAAAATGTTAGATGGCCTTTATTCCATACAGGTAGCCATCACGAAGAAAGAAGAGGGCTACCATGTCAATATCACGCTGTTCACCAACGGGAAAAAGTGGGAGGAAGAGTACAGCAGGGATGTAGATTCGCTTGGCACTTCCGTTAAGACGATTTTCGGTACAGTCTCTATCACGAACAACCCACAGTCTTCGAATAACAAAGTGTACCCTTTGGAGAACGGGAAAACGCTCGTTGCCACCATATTTCCGCCCATGGTGGTCGCCCTCAACTATATGGGGAAGTTGAGCGTGGCACCGCTATCGCAGGAAACCTCCATTGCTGCCATCACCTTCAACGAAGAGAACATCAAACGTGGCATCGACTTCATCAACGCGCTCGTGCTATGCTATAACGACCAAGCCAATCTGGACAAAAATGAAATCGCACTGAAGACGGAGGAGTTTATCAACAAACGCTTGGAGAAGATTGATGCCGAACTGGGATTGACGGAGAGCTCTCTGGAGAGCTATAAGCGGCAGAATTCGGTCACCCAGCTGGAATCCGATGCTGCACAGTCACTGCAACTATCGGCTCAGTATGCGTCCCGCCTGGCAGATGTCAATACCCAGATACAGCTGTTGGACTATTTGAAACAGTATGTCGAAAACCCCGAAAACCGCTATAAGGTAATACCTGCCAATATCGGCATGAACGACGAGGCAGCCTCAGATCTGATATCCGACTATAACCAAAAGGTACAGAACCGCAACCGATTCTTGCGTAGTGCCAGCGAACAGTCGCCACAGATTCAGACGCTTACGGCCACGCTTGACGATCTGTCTGCCGCCATCTTGTTGGCTCTCTCGCAGGCCCGCACTTCAGCCGACTTGCGCCGGCGCTCCATCCAGAATGAGTATTCCCGATATCAGGGGCGCATCGGCAATACGCCAGAGTTGGAACGTGTGCTCAATCAAATAGGCCGTCAGCAGGAAGTGCGCTCAGGACTCTACCTGCTACTGCTTCAGAAGCGCGAGGAAAACAGCATCTCTTTAGCAGCAACAGCCGACAAGGGAAAACTCATAGCCATGCCACTTTACAGTGGAACGGTCAGCCCCCGGAAGAACAGAATTCTCATGATGGCCTTCATGCTGGGGCTGCTCATCCCGTTTGCCATCTTGATGCTCCGAGAACTGCTGCGCTATCGCATAGAGGGACACGAGGATATCGCCTCGCATACCAAAGTACCTATTGTTGCTGATGTGCCTGTGGCCAGCGAAAGTGTGAAGACCGCTGCGGGCATCGTCGTACAAGCCAACACAAACAGCCAGATAGACGAGGTGTTCCGCTCGCTGCGCACCAATGTGCAGTTCATGATGAAGGAGAACGAAAAAAATATTCTCTTCACTTCTGGAATCTCTGGTGAAGGCAAGACGTTCCTTGCTGCCAACCTCGCAGTGTCGTATGCACTGCTCGGCAAAAGGGTTATCCTTGTCGGCTGCGACATCCGCAAACCTGCACTCGGACGATTATTCAGAACCTCAAACCAAAAACAGGGCCTCACCAACCTGCTCAGGGAAGAACAGGTCACCGCAGAGGACCTGCACAAAGAAACGTGCAACTCAGGAGTGAATCCCAATCTTGATCTCCTCTTGTCAGGTCCTATTCCTCCGAATCCTACGGAGATGTTGAGCCGCAAGAGCCTGAAGACCGTGCTTGATTTGCTAAACGAGGAGTACGACTACATTATCCTCGACACGGCTCCCGTAGGATTGGTTGCCGACACGCTGCAACTGGCCCGATATGCCAATGTCAGTTGCTTCGTCTGCCGTGCTGACTATTCGCCAAAGGCAAACATCGACTTGCTCAATTCACTGGTCCATGAGAAGAAGCTTCCTAATGCCTGCGTGGTTCTCAATGGGGTGGACATGTCGAAGAGGAAATACGGCTACTATTATGGCTATGGCCGTTACGGAAAATACGGTCATTACGGAAAAAATGGCTACGGGAACTATAGTAGTTACGGCAACTATGCTTCCTCCCATTACGGTAACAAGGATGATAACAGTATAAAGAAAAAATAACTAGCGAGTACTGAATCTGATGGATGTGCTTCATGATGAGGCACATCCTTTTTTTGTGCTCTGGGAGGCTTGACTGCGTCATCAGCCTCTAGGCAGTTCTTATTTCATAAAAATTTCGGAATAAAAATGCCATGATTCCGCGCAAAATGGATTTAACTATTTATAAATAAGTAAACTATACTGCGTGGAATTATGCGCTGAATTGCCGTTTTTGCGCGGGATTTTTGTGAAAATATGGCTCTAAAGATTTGGAGATACGAGAAAAATGTTGTATATTTGCAACCAGTTAGAAAACCATCTTATTAACCCAAAAATCTAAGCGTATGAAAGAATTTTCCTACTCCCTTGTGCCCTACAACTGGGCCATTTGTTATCAGACAGACTGTCCGCTGGCCGCTCAGTGTCTGCGCCGTCATGCCGCTATGCTGGCACCCGAGACCCTGACCTCTCATTTTGCGGTCCTCCCTGCCGCCCGCAAGGACGATGGCACGTGCCTTGCTTTCGTCGCGGACCAACCCGTTCAGCAGGGCCGAGGCATGCTGAATCTGTTCTGTCATGTTGAGAATGTCGATGTCAGCGCGCTGCGCCGACGCGTGATGGCCGTGTTCGGCAGCAAGACGCATTTCTACCGCTATCGCAAGGGGAAGTACCCCGTCACCACTCGTCAGCAGGCGCGCGTGGCTCAGCTCTTTGCTAAATACGCTAATGGGGCCGCACCTCATTACGATTGCATGGAGGAGAATTACGAATTCCCACCAGTGGGAAAATGAAGTTCCATCGGTGGAACTGGCGAGTACCACCAATGGAACTCACGAGTCCCATCAATGGTACTCGCCCTCACGCCTATATATTTAACCCTTAAGACCTATACCTTATTATGAAGTATTCCCGCATCTCTTATGGGCGCGACGGAGTGTTGCGCCTCTCCACCCTCGACGCTGAGAAGTTCTATCAGCGCATTCAGCAGGACACCAGCGATTTCGTGGTTGGTTTCTTCCGCGAGGACCTGCCGCACCTGTCTTCGCCGAACAAGTATCGTCGCTACCATGAACTCAGCCGTTTCTGCCCGGCGGTGGAACTGCAGCGGCAGCCGAACGGTGCGTTGGCTTTCCGCCGCTACAACGGTCTCGTGGTGCTCGATGTGAAAGGTGTTGTGGGCCGTGCGCAGCAGGACTTCGTCAAGTCGCGTGTGATGTCGTTGCCTTTCACTATTGCTGCTTTCACGGGTTCCACGGGCAAGTCCGTGAAGCTGGTGGTGCGCGTGGCGCGTGCCGACGGCACCGTGCCACAGACGGAGACGGAGGTGGAGGCTTTCTACCTCCAAGCTCATCGCCAGCTCGTCACTCTTTACAACGCCCTCATTGCACCCCATACGGTTGTGGCGGAGACACCAGGCCCCCGTCATGCTTTCCTGATGCCGCTGGACGAACATCCCCGTCTAAACCCAGACCCCTCGATGCCGCATTACAATGTTGTGGACAGCGTGGCTGCTGCGCCTTCTGCCACGGAGGCGCCTACGGATGCTTTCGCTTCTGTGCCGCCGCCTCTCCACGAGGAACGTTCCACCGACTGGGAGCGTTATGAGATTTATGAACGCACCTATGAGGAATGTGTACGACGCACGCTTGAAATAACGAAGATTCCGCCTCGCGATGACATGAACACTACCTTCCTCAGTGAGCTGGCGCGCCAGCTCGCACTTGCTGGCCTGCCGCAGGAAGAGGCTTTCCAGCATGTGTGGCAGCACCTGAAGTTCCGGCGCGGTTCTGATGAAGGAGCTGTGCGTGCCACCGTAGATGCTTCTTTTGCAGAAGTCATGGACGACCGCCACAACGTGATTGCTAAACCCGGTGCCGTGGGAGAAGGAATGCGCCGATTGATTCGTATGCTGGAGCAGCGCTACGTCTTCCGTTACAATGTCATCATGGGTTATGCAGAGATGCGACGCAACACTACCATGTACTGGCCGTGGACGCCTGTCACCAAGCGCACGGTGGCAGACCTGACCCTGGAAGCGCGCCTGAATGAGATTCCCATCTGGGAAAACGACATCCAGCGTTATATCGATAGCAGCCGCGTGCGCGACTATAGCATGATCGAGAGCTATCTCCGCCGCTGCCCGCAATGGGACGGCCGCGACCACATCCGCGCGCTGGCACGCACTGTGCCTACGCAGGCACAGCAGTGGCCCGACTGGTTCCACACGTGGTTCCTGGGGATGGTGGCACAGTGGCAGCATCGCAATATCCGTTTCGGCAACGCCCTCGTGCCCCTGCTCATCTCGCGACAGGGCTACCACAAGAGCGACTTCTGTCGCCAGCTACTACCTCCTGAGCTGCGCAGTTGGGGCTTCACGGATGCCCTCTCGATGGGCGAGGAGCGCCCTGTGTTTTTGGCGATGGCGCAGATGCTCCTCATCTCTTTGGACGAGTTCAATCAGATCTCGCCCAAGCGGCAGGAGGGCTTCCTGAAGAATATCATTCAGATGCCAACAGTGAAGGTGAGGCCGCCCCACGGTCGGCATATAGAGGAGATGACGCGCTTGGCCTCTTTCATCGCAACGACCAACCTACCCGATGTGCTCAGCGATCCCAGCGGTTCCCGCCGTTTCGTAGGCATCTATGTCGATGGCGACATAGACACGCGCCAGACACCCAACCATCCGCAGCTCTTCGCGCAGGCGATGGCAGAGCTGAACGACGGTGTCCGCTACTGGTTGGACGGCGAGGAGACGGCCGTGCTCATGGAGCACAACCGACAGTTCCAACTCCGCACCGATGCCATCTCCTTCTTCTATGAGTACTTCACGCTCACGAGCGATGCCGTCCACGGAGAGTGGATGACGGCGGCGCAGCTGCTGAGCGAGATCAAGCGCCGTGCTGGCGCAGCCCTGAAGCACGTGCCCACCCTCAACAAGTTCGCACGCGAACTCCGTAACCTCCCCGACATCCAGATCCGTGGTGCTCACGGCAGCGACAAGTACTTAGTGAAGTTGAAAATAGAGAATTGAAAAGTCATAATTGAAAAAATGCCACGCAGACAAGCGAATCCCGCGCATAATTCCGCGCGCCATAATCCGCTGTTTGCGTGGTATTTACTTCGATTTTGCCTGACATCCTGCCTTTTTTGCAGGCAAAATTTACAGAAGATTTTTTTGTAGCGTTGCGCTGTTGGCGGCTACCATTCTTCAGGGTCGCCCCAGAAATTGCCGGAGTCTTCCTTGACAAGGGCTTCTTCTCCGGTCATCTCGTCGGTTCCCAGCTTGTTCTTGAAGGAGCCCGCAATCATGTTCTCGACCGCAAAGGCCATCTGCGTGAACGAAGGGGCTATATATTTGTGTTTCATAATCTAATACTTTTATTTTATAATTACCTTTTCGCCATTGACGATGTTGATGCCTTTTTGGGGGGCGCTCAAGCGCTGACCGGCGAGGTTGAAGATACTTTCCTCACCATTTTCAATTTTCATTTTTCCATTTTCAATTTCCTTGATGCCATCGGCACCGTTGATGACGACGGTGAAGGCTTTGACGCCTGCGCTGGCGGGCACTTTCAGGAACGCTTTGCCTGCAGCGATGGAGCCGCTGGTGACGGGGCGGAACTGTACGTCCTCACCGGAAAGGCCGAGGGCATAGAGCGTGAAGCCGGTGAAAGCATCGTAGGCGGTGGCTGCTGCGGCATTGCCGATGAGGTCGCCCTGTGCCGTGGCGGAGCTGGCGATGGCGGGTACGTTGTAGTTGCCTGCTTCGCCCTGGAGCACGACGCCCGTGCCTGCGGGCACGTCGTCAACAGGGGTTAGCGTCATGGTGCTGCCTTCGACGGTTGCCGTGTAGGCGGTGAGGCCTTCGACTGCGGAGAAGTCCAGCGCCAGAGGCGTGTAGAGCGTGGACCATCCGGCGTCGCCGATGGTGGCGGTGGGGGTGCCGGTGATGTAGATGAGGTCGAGGCCGTTCTTAGAGTCGCCGGAGGTGAGCCACTGGATCTCGGTGGGCGCCGTCAGCGTGAAGTCGTGGGTGCGTTCTGCCCAGTTGTTGGCGCCGGTGACGGCATCTTCATAAGCGGTGTCGTAGTTAAAGCTCAGGGTGAAGCCAGCGGTGTTGTTGGAGTAGAGCACGGTCGTGGCCGTGTAGGTGCCAGCGGGCAGGGTGATGAGGGCTACGTCGCTGGCGGCGTAGGCGCACTGGGCGTTGGAGGAGCGGGCCGGCATATTGTTTCCGGCACTGGTGGCAGTGGCGCCCGGGATGTCCTCGCCCTCGGAGTAGTAGATGACGTTTTCTGCACGCTTGGTGGCGTTGATGGTGACGGTTTTGCCGTCGGTGTCCAACAGGAAGGTGACGCGGTACTGCTTCTTGCTGTCGTCGTATTTATCGACAGCATAGAGGTCGGTGCCGTCGAGATAGAAGGCCCGGTAGCTGACCGTCAGGGTCTCCTGCTCATAGGCGGAACCGCTGGCCAGTGTGAAGCCGGTAGAGGTCTGAATGGCGTAGTCGTAGGTGGCAGCTTCCTCGACGGCGATGTTATATACGCTGCCGTCCTCGTCCACCGTCACGGAGGCGGGTTGGCCGTCCTGCCTCTTATATTTCACGTCTCCCTGCCACACATAGGTCTCCACGGGAACCGTCTTGCCCGTGGGCACACTGGCTGAGAAGGTCTTTACGACGGACGAGCCATCCATGTAGTTGATGGTGTAGCCCGCAGTCTCTTCCGAAACTTCCTGAGTGACGACGATGGTGGTGAGGTAGTTGTTGAGCGTCCAGCTGACACTGCCGCCGCGGACAAAACCCGTAGAGACGCTGTTGAAGCTCTTGCCGGAGAAGGTGCCTGTGACCAGGCTGGTGCGGTCGGTGCCGTCGAACCAAAAGGATTCCACGGATTTGGTCTTCGTGTTGAAAACAACTTTGATGTGCTTGGTGTAGGTGCCGTTGTAGTAATAGCCCAGAGCGGTTGCGTTCCAGGTGTTGCCGGCATCGGTGCTGACCTGCATGTTATAGGAACTGTTGATGGCCACGCGCAGGAAGTCGCCGAACTGGATCCAGTTCCAGTTGCCGGTGCGGCCTGTGGCGGTAGCGAACGTCCAGTCCACCTCGTAGGTCACCTTGTAGTCTTTGCCGATGGCGAAGGATTTAGTGATATAGGTGGCTGACTGGTTTGCGTTGGCGCCCAGACCGTTGGCGGCGTTCACCTCCACAGCCGAGCTGGCGCTCCAGTCGGTCTTGTCATCGGCAGTCCATTCGCCGACAGCGGCACGCGAGTACACCGACTCAGAAGGAGTCTCGGGCACCTCTTCGATGCCGAGTGCTTCGGCCAGATTGTTTTTTATCCAATTGGTGAGGTGGGCTTGCATCTCAGCCTTGAGCGTGTCGCCCAGTTTGTCGCCGGGCGACCAACCATGGCCACCGGAGGTATAGGTCTTCAGGGTCACGGGAACGGACTGGGCCACGAGCGCCTGATAGTAGGCATAGCCGTTGGTGGTGGGGGCGACGGTGCCGTCGTTGTCGGAATAGGTGATATAGGCGATGGGGGCGTCGGCATCGACGTGGAGCTGGTTGCTATACTCCTGAATCAGCTCAGCGGAGGGATTCTCGCCCAGCAGTTCGTCGATGGAGCCCTGGTGGGTGTCGCCCGGTTTCATCGTGATGACGGGGTAGAACAGGATCTGGAAGGCGGGGCGCTCGTCGCCCGAGGTATGGGTGGCGATGGTGCTGGCCAGATGACCGCCGGCCGAGAAACCCATGACACCGATGTGCGTGGGATCGAGGTGTAGCGAGAGGTAGTTGTCGCGCAGGTACTTCAGCGCGGCGCGGCCGTCGGCAAGAGGACCAGAGGGGCTGTTGGGAGGACAACTGTACTTGAGCACAGCGTACGTGTAGCCGAGGTTGTTCATGAAGTCGGCCCAGGCGGTGCCCTCTTTCTCGTCGGCACGGTAGGCGTAGCCGCCGCCCGGGCAGGCGATGATGGCGCAGCCATTAGCCTTCTCGGTGTCGGCCTGGAAGATTTCCAGTTGTGCGCCCGTGGTGAGCGTGATGGTTACACTGGCGAACAGGCTGGCAGTTGAGGCCAGCAGCGCCGTAAGCATGAAAAGAATTTTTTTCTGCATGATGATATAATATATAAAAAGGTGTTACCAGTTGATGCCGCCCTGCGGATCCATGAACAGGCGCACGATGGCACACGACAGGAGTGACAAGCCAAGAAGGAGGGAGCGACAATTAGCCATATTTTTACTTGGTTTTTGAGTTTTCTGCCTGCAAAAGTAAGAAAAAGTTGGTAGTTTGAAGTTTAAACTCTAAAGTTTTTACTACTTTTGCAAAAATTTTTGGCCCAAAACATGAACAAAAAGACTCTTTACGCCCTTTTGGCAGTCGTGGCTGTGCTCATAGCTGGTATGGCCTACCTGATTTATTCACTGAACGAGTCCAATGAGCAGAACAAGCAGATGCTAGAGCTCGTGGAGATGGACAAGCGCGAGCTGGAGAACGAGTACGAGGACTTCGCCCGTCAGTACAACGAGATGAAGACGCAAGTCAACAACGACTCGCTGATGGCTCAGCTGGAGCAGGAGCAGCAGCGCACGCAGGAGCTGTTGGAAGAGCTGCAGCGCACGAAGGCCAACGATGCCGCTGAGATTACGCGCCTGAAGAAGGAACTGGCGCAGATGCGCGTGGTGCTGAAGTCTTTTGTTGCAGAAATCGACTCGCTGAACCGCTTGAACACACAGCTCATGGGCGAGAACGAGGACCTGCGCCAGCAGCAGGCTCAGCAGCGCCAGCAGATCTACTCGCTGTCCGAGGAGAAGGAGTCGCTCACCGACAAAGTGGCTATCGCCAGCCAGCTGGACGCTACGGCCATCCGTGTGTCGGCCCTGAACAAGCGTGGGCGCGATGCCAAGAAAATTGCCGATGTGAAGAAGTTCCAGATCTCGTTCGTCATCTCGCGCAACGTCACGGCAGCAGCCGGCAACCGCACCATCTACGTACGCATTCTCAAACCGACCAACGAGGTCCTCACCGGCGGCGGCACCTTCGCCTTCGAGAACCGCAACCTGGAGTACAGCATCCGCAAGGACATCGAATACACGGGCGAGGAAACTCCTGTCACCGTCTATTGGGACGTCAATGAAATGCTCCTGGCCGGCCAGTACCGCGTCCAGATCTTCGCTGACGGCAAGAATATCGGCGGAGGAAGCGTCAACTTTGAAAAGTAATAAAATATGGAAGCAGTATTCTCTTACATCATCTCACTCGGCGCATCAGTGATGATGCCCATCCTGTTCACAATCATTGGGCTGTGCATAGGCCTGAAGTTCGGAAAATCTCTGCAGAGCGGCTTGTACGTGGGCGTCGGTTTCGTCGGCCTCGGCATCGTCACAGCCCTGCTGACGACCAATTTCAACGGTCCGCTGAAGAACATCTCGGACATCTACGAGCTCCAGCTCGGCATCTTCGACATGGGTTGGCCGGCCGCTGCCGCCGTGGCCTACAATACGGCTGTCGGCGCTTTGATTATCCCCATCTGCTTGGGTGTCAACTTCCTGATGGTCATCACCAAGACCACCCGCACCGTGAACATCGACCTATGGAACTACTGGCACTTCGCCTTCATCGGCGCTGTGGTGTATTTCGTGCAGGGCGAGAGCCTCGCGTGGGGCTACTTCGCCGCCATCGTGTGCTATATGTTCACCCTCGTGATGGCCGACTTCACAGCTGAGAAGTTCCAGAAGCACTACGACCTCGACGGCATCAGCGTGCCGCAGCCGTTCTGCCAGAGCTTTGTGCCCTTCGCCATCGCCAGCAACTGGCTGCTGGATCGGATCCCCGGTTTCTCGAAGCTCGACATCGATGACGAGGGACTGAAGAAGAAGTTCGGCGTGCTGGGTGAACCGCTCATCCTCGGTGTCATCGTGGGCGCGCTCATCGGTGCTCTCAGCGTGAAGGAGTGGAACGCCGACGCCGCCAAGACCATCCTCTCTCTGGGCGTCATCATGGGAGCTGTGATGGAGCTGATACCCCGCATCACCAAACTGTTCATCGACGGCCTGATGCCCATCAGCCAGAAGACGAAGGAAGTGGTGGAAAAGAAGTTCAACGGCAAGAAGGTCCACATTGGTATGAGCCCTGCTCTCGTCATCGGTCATCCCACGACGCTTGTTGTCAGCCTCCTGCTCATCCCCACGGTGCTGTTCTTGGCTGTCATCCTGCCCGGCAACCAGTTCCTGCCGCTGGCCTCGCTGGCTGGTATGTTCTACCTGTTCCCCCTCGTGCTCCCCATCACGAAGAACAATGTGGTGAAGACCTTCATTATCGGTCTCGTGGCCCTCACTGTAGGCCTCTACTTCGTCACGGATATGAGTAATGACTTCACGGCAGCCGCCAACTCGGTTTATGCTGCCACGCAGGACGCTGCCGCCCACGTACCCGACGGCTTCCTCGCCGGTGCCCTCGACTTCTGCTCATCGCTCTTTGGCTGGGTCATCTTCCGCGCCTGCAAGAGCCTCGACTACATCGGCATGGGACTCCTCTCGGGCTTCACCGTTGTGATGATGTTCCTCAACCGCCGCCGCATCATTGCCGACGAGAAGAGCAAATAAATACATGAATACAGATTCAAGTTCTTAGCAATTTTCTCGATACTTCAGTGAATTCATCATCATGAGGAAATATATTATACTTTTATTTTTCTCTTTATTTTCACTTTCTTCAGTTGCCCAATCACAAAAATGGTACAACGAAGGATGCAGATTTTATTCACAAGGTGATACTCTGCAAGCCTTTAATCTATGGATAAAGGCAGCTGAAAAAGGCCATGCTAAAGCGCAACAAGCCGTAGCTGCCCAGTATGTTTATGGTACCGCCGTAAAGGCAGACACGTTGGAAGCATTTCGATGGATGATGAAGTCGGCGCAATCCAATAATACTGTCGCGCAAGCTATAGTGGGCAATATGTATGCCAAAGGTGAAGGTGTAGAAAAAGATTCCACAGAGGCTGTTCGTTGGTGGAGCGAGGCTGCAAAAAATGGAAATGCTCAATCTCAGCTCTATCTTGGGAACCTATATTATAAAGGGAGTATTGTACCCCAGAATTATGAAATTGCTTTATATTGGTATAAAAAGGCTGCCGGTCACGGACTTGTTCCAGCTCAATTTAATCTTGGGCTAATGTATTACAGAGGAGAAGGTACAGAAGACGGAGAGAAAGACATTTCAAATGCATATCAATGGATGATGAATGCTGCATTAAGAGACCATAAGGTGGCTCAGTACTATATAGCTTGTATGTATTATGATGGTGAAGGCGTGTCCCAAGATTTGTCTGCGGCATTTGATTGGTGTGAGAAATCGGCCAAACAAGGATATGCCCGAGCCCAAAAATTTTTATCACAGATGTATATGAAAGGTGATGCCGTAGCCAAAAATCCTGAAATGTCAGATTATTGGCTTGAACAGTACAATAAAAACGTAAACAAGCAGGATAATAATAACAATCCTAAATAATAATCAATTATGAAAAAAAACTTTGCATTAGCAACTCTAGTGCTGTCTGGTTTCCTATTCAGTTTGAATACTTTTGCTCAGCAGAACGTTTATTTCCAGACAGCCTGCCATCCGCAGGACGTCAAGCACTACGACACCAAGACCCTGCGCGAGCGCTTCGTGATGGAGAAAGTGATGGTTGCCGACGAGATCAACCTGACCTACTCGCAGTACGACCGCTTCATCTATGGCGGCGCGATGCCTGTCACCCACGACCTGAAGCTCGAGACCTTCGACGCCCTGAAGGAGCCCTATTTCCTGCACAGCCGTGAGCTCGGCATCATCAACACCGGCGGCGACGGCATCGTCATCGTCGATGGTCAGGAGTACCCCCTCGGCTACAGCGAAGCACTCTATGTGGGCCGCGGCCATCTGTCCAAGGACAAGGATGTGAACCAGAGTGTCATCTTCCGCTCCAAGGACGCCTCGAAGCCTGCTAAGTTCTACCTTAACAGCGCCACTGCTCACCAGCACTACAAGACACAGTGGGTGACGCTCGATGGCCGTAAGAACGGCAAGGTGCAGTCCCTCAAGGCCACTATCGTGGGTACAAAGGAGAAACCCCTCGGCACCCTTGAAGAGAGCAACCAGCGCACCATCAACCAGCTCATCGTCAACACCTCGCTGGAGGAAGGCCCCTGCCAGCTCCAGATGGGTCTGACACAGTTGCAGGAGGGCAGTGTGCGGACCACCATGCCGCCCCACCCCCACGGACGCCGCATCGAGGCATACTACTACCTCAACCTGCCCGAGGGACAGACCATCAGCCATGTGATGGGTGAACCCCAGGAGAGCCGCGTGGTGTGGCTGCACAACGAACAGGCCATCATGTCGCCCGAATGGTCTATCCATGCCGCCTCTGCTACCTACTACTACACGTTCATTTGGGGTATGGCAGGCGAAAATCTTGATTACAATGATAAGGATGTCATCAAAGTTAGCGACTTGAAATAAGAACGACTTTCCCAAGAATTATTCAAAAATAAGAGAACAATGAAAAAGATTTT
>JAEEGL015163456.1_pt1 | contig 14850 bp, 16 predicted proteins | sample 9134231 | NCBI WGS metagenome assembly JAEEGL01 (sample SAMN16246548, study PRJNA631951) | gut metagenome | biome: gut microbiome; feature: rumen; material: fiber-attached | host: Bos | place: Iran: Karaj | collected 2018-10 | reverse complement strand
GTCAAAAGAATCTAAGCAAAAAGCGGTTTTCACGGGATAATTGTAAAGAAATTGGATGAAAACGGGCCAAGCAGAATCTTATTCGCGAGATAATTGTAAACTGACATATTTTGACGTAACAGTTGCGTTTTTGGCTTTACAATGGTAATATCATTATGTTGTATTGATACATTATAATACAACAGAAAGAGGAATGCCCCTTGAAAAGACTGCAGAGCGTCAGTTCCAGTCCGCTGTACCACCAGCTGATGCAGCGGATCGCGGATGATATCGAGAAAGGGAATTACCCTGTCGGAAGCCGTATTCCGCCGGAGCATGAACTGGAGGAAACTTATCAGGTCAGCCGGGTCACCGTCCGCCGCGCACTGGCGGAACTGACGTCCGAAGGCCTACTGGAGCGTAAACAGGGAAAAGGGACTTTTGTCTCCACGCCGCGGATCAGTCAGGACCTGAAAAGCATCCACAGTTTTCACGACTCCTGCAAAAAGAACGGCGTGCGGGCAGGAACAAAAGTCATCCATGTGACGGAGATTGACGCGGACGCCACCGATATCCAGGACCTGAATCTCCGGGAAGGGGACCGCGTGGTGGAAACGCTGCGAATCCGGAGCGCGGACGGGGAACCGGTTACACTGGAGAAAAACCATTTTTCCACGGTGTATTCCTATCTGGAAAATGAAAATCTGAACGGCAGCCTGTATAACGTGCTGCGGGATTACGGAGTCGAACCGAAAGAAGCGACGCACAGCATCTCCCTGACATTCGCGACGGAGGCGCAGGCGAAACTGCTGAATATTGAAACCGGGTGCCCGCTGATCCGGCTGAAGGAAGTCGTGTTCGACCAGAAAGGAAGACCGCTTCACAACAGCCTGCAACTGATCCGGGGGGACCGGTTTGTGTTCCGGATTTGATTCCGGACCGTAATGTATGGTAAAATAGCCATGTCATATGAGGAAAACGGAAATAAAAAGAAGAACAAGCAAACACATTCCGCTCAATGACATCCCAAAGGCCAGAACAATATGAAACCGATAAGACGGCTGTAATCAGCGATATGATTGCAGAAAGGAAAGGAAAAATGTCTGAGGAAACGACGCTTACAGAACGAACCGAGACACAGGTCGCGGAAAAACCACGCAAGATCTGGAACGGCGCGCTGAAGATGGTCCGGGGGGAAAGCACGGCGAAACTGATTGAAAACTTTACAGCGGAAATGACGCTGGTAGCCGAAGGATTGTGTGAAGACCAGAGCAAGCTTCGGCGGGAAGTCGACCATATGCAGAATGAAGAGGACCGGCGCATTCAGCGCCTGGAAAGCAAGATCGACATGGTGGATTCTTCGCTGGACGAGGAGAAGACAGCGCACGACGAAGCGCTGACTGAACTGCGGAACCGCCTGGCCGCACTCGAAAAAAAGGCCGCGAAGGAACCGGGTAAGAAGGACAAAAAAGGTGAACGAAACCGTATCCGGGATCTGACATGGCTGATCGGCGTGGCCGGCACGGTCGTCATTATCATCCTTTTGATCCGGCATTTCCTTCCCTGACAATGAAAGGGGCGCAGACAGATGAAGACATATGAAGAGATTGTCCGGGAATACAAGAAACGGCAGCATGATACCGTCGTGGATACGATTGCGACGGGACTGACGTATGCGGATGAAATTGCCATCGATACCGGACTGCTGCAGGAAACCGGCGTCCTGACAGAACTGACGCAGAGCGTAACCGGTATCCTTCCGTTCGTCATTATTTCGGCCACAGAAGGAACGAAGGTATTGCTGCGCCGGAAACCCGGGAAGACCGGCCTGAAAGACGGCGCTTTCCGTATGGTTAAGACAGGCGCCGCGATGGGCGTAGGCGCAGCGGTAACCGGATTGACCGGGTTCTGGGCTGCAATTCCTGTAACGATGGGAGTACGCGCACTGTTTGACCGGTACAGGAGCAAGGCGCTGACCGGGCACCGGGTACAGAGCAGGATTGCGCGGCTTCAGGAACTGAACAAGATGATCCGGAAGGAGCGGCCGGTGCGCGAAACGGAAGAACAGGAGTATATTGCGCCGACCGGCGACGTGATCGTGGTCGGGGATACGTGACCGCTGGAACAGGATTGTTTCTGACGCGGGCAGCAGAAAGCCATTGCCGGGAAATGGGGTAGTCGTATGAAATTCACGAAAATGCAGGGGATCGGAAACGATTATATCTATGTCAACTGTTTTGAGGAGCGGGTGACAGATCCCGTGCGCGCATCCATTGCGCTGAGCGACCGCCACTTCGGTGTCGGCAGCGACGGACTGGTGCTGATTCAACCCTGCGACGAAGCGGACTTTGAGATGCGTATGTTCAACGCTGACGGCAGCGAGTCCGAAATGTGCGGGAACGCGACCCGGTGCATCGGGAAATATGTATATGACCGGGGATTGACGGACAATACAGAAATCACACTGAAGACCGGCGCCGGTATCAAACGGCTGATGATCCGCGCGGAAAACGGGATTACCCAGTCTGTGCGGGTGGATATGGGAGCGCCGGAAATCCTCGGGATCGGGGAGACCATTGAAGCGGACGGCATACAGTATATCATGACCCGCGTCAGCATGGGAAATCCGCACGCAGTCATCTTCGTGGATGATGCAGAAGCGTTTCCTGTGCATCAGGTCGGTCGCATAATCGAAAACCATCCGATGTTTCCGAACCGGACAAATACGGAATTTGCCACAATCATTAACCGGGAAGAAATCCGGATGCGTGTCTGGGAAAGGGGAAGCGGGGAGACGCTGGCCTGCGGGACAGGCGCGTGCGCCACACTGGTGGCCGCGGCAGTCAATCACCTGACCGAAAAAAAAGCCGTTCTGGATCTGAACGGCGGGAAACTGCTGATTGAATGGAAAGACGGTATTGTATATCAGGAAGGACCGGCCGCTTTTGTATTTGAAGGAAAAACGGCCCGGGATTATTAATCTATCAGGACCATGTCCAGCACGCCGTAGTCCTCCAGATCGTCCATTACGCTCTGGCACGCTCCGGCAGGCAGTTCATTGAGAAAATTCGATATTCCCAGGAAAAGGGGACGTCTCACGCGGTGGATAAAATCGTCCTTCGAACTGTCGCTGACGTTAAAAATGGACAGAAAGGACACAAAATCATCGCGGGTATAGCCGGGGACACCGGAAGGAACGGCCGGCACGACAGTACCGGTGCAGGAAAACACATCTGAAAGGGGTCCGTCTTCCTCAACCTGTACGGACAGAGTCAGGGAGATGTTTCCGTCCGCCGTACTCGTTCCACGGACGGCCATGACGTTATTGGGATACAGAATGCCCCCGACGGTCAGCGTCGCGTCGAAATCAGCATCCATGGGACAGGCTGCCGGCCAGTTGTTCATATTCAGCGAAACGGCAATCAGCGATTCCGGTAAAGCGGCATGAACAGAGCTGCGGTTTTCCGGGAGATTATAACTGCCTTCCAGCGCCAGAGAATACCGGCTGTTGCTGTCTGTTACGGAACGGACGGACAACCGGGGAAGATAACCGCTTTCCGTCTCGGGAAGCGAAAGAGTCCATTCGGACGAGCCGTTCCCTGTGATTCGAGTAAAAAGAGGGACGCCCTGCTCGTTTGACCAGATTTCCGTTTCTCCGTCCGCAACGTAATGCATCCCGCCCTCCGGGAAAACCCGGTTCAGAAGATAATCCGGCAATCGGTAGAACTCGGTCTCCATGATGTCGCCCTGTTTGACAGGAAGCGAAAGAGAATATATCCAGTACTTCAGCTGGGTATCCTCATGCAGAACAGCTGACCAGCTTTCGGAAAGGCTGACCAGATCCTCCCTGGAAAATGAAGCGCTTTCATGAACCGCGCCGAAACGAACGTTCCACGCATCCGCCAGCCTGCGGAAAGCGGCTTCCGTGACGTAGGGATAGAGCAGGGCCAGGTACTGCAGCGGAAACTGCAGATTATTCCAGGTTTTGAAAGCAAATTCCATCAGGAACGGGTTCTGGAACCAGATGGTTTCATCTCCCAGGAGCGGAGAACTCAGGCCCATATTGTCCGGAACGCCGTACAAACGGAAGGAAACAGACGCTTCCGGATTGGTTACGGGGATGATTTCAGCGTTGAGATCAATCGCTTTTGTGGCCGGCGAATAGGTCAGGTTTCCTTTCAGTTCCAGCATGTTCAGCAGTTCCGCGTATCCCTGCATATGATCTCTTTCGCGCACCCGGAAAATATCCGCATTCATATGAAAACGCAGATCAAAATCATATGAACATACAGAAGGATTATCTTCCGCAAGGGAAGGAGATATTGCGGTGCTGAACAGAATCAGCACGAAAAATACGACCAGCAAGCGTTTCATCGGCAGTACCCGTTAATCCTTTCCGGAATCAATTGATATCAGCGTGACAGATCAAAATATTACGGTTCTATTCATCCTCGTCTTCGTCAATTACCTGCCAGGTCCGGGGATCCAGATCCCGTTTGGCAGCCACCACGTCATCCAGCTTTAACTGGGTGGTGATGTTGGCATATCCGGATATCCGGAGCGCGTTATCCGACTGGAAAGCGCGGACCGCTTCCGTTGTGGCAGTGTCATAAACGCCGTTCATTCCATCCGCCGCAAGATAACCGATATAGATCAGCTTTTCCTGCAACTGACGAACTTTCTCACCGCGGTTCCCCGGATGCATCGATATATCAGCCGCGTCGTGAACTGTGCCGTATCCCAGAATCCGGGAATTGTTCAGATCATAGATATCCCTTGCGACGGAATCGGGCTTGTTCCCCTCAATTACATGAATCGTTACGTCCCCGGTTTCAGTGTCACGCGTGCAGTATTCCACCAGGGCGACATGATCCGTATCCGTATTGCTGGTCCAGGTAAAGAAAACCCAGTCTCCCGGCTGCGGAATATAATCGCCTGAAGAGAGGAAAACAGAACGACCTTTCAGCCATTCATATCCCCATTCGTCCACAGGCCCTTTCCGGATAACATAACGTCCGGCAGTGATAAACCAGGCACGGCCGGTGTTGGAAGCGGAATACCGCGGGTAAACCGTGTTCAGAAGGGAAGTACCGTACCGCTTATCCACCTGATCCACACACCAGCATTGAAATTCCGCACACCACTGGCAGTACGGATCGCCTGCCCATTCGCCGTATTTGGTCCGCCCGTGTTCCTCCTCGGTATATCCCACTTCCCCCGACGCAACTTCAAGAAGCCACTGCACATAATCCGGAACCGGCCACTGGGGCGGAATGATTTCTTCCGCGGCCGGGGCGGACGATACCGTGAGCGGCAGCAACGCAATGAGGAATGCTGCAATAATCCGGCGGATACGTGTCATGAATTCAACCTCTCAGGCGGAATGATCAGGGGGAAAGTACCAAACAGGCGGGTGCAGAACATACACCCGCCTGAATGAAGACAAAAGAATTATTTGATTTCGACGGTTGCACCGACAGCCTTGAACTGTTCGGCGATCTTCTCGGCTTCTTCCTTGGAAACAGCTTCCTTGATGGTCTTGGGAGCGGATTCCACGATGTCCTTCGCTTCTTTCAGGCCCAGGCCGGAAATCACTTCGCGGACAACCTTGATGACCTTGATCTTTTCGGAACCGGTTTCCTTCAGAATCACGTCAAACTCGGTCTTTTCTTCAGCAGCTTCAGCAGCAGCGCCGCCCGCAGCAGGGCCGCCGGCAACGGCGATCGCGCCGGTTACGCCGAACTTTTCTTTCATTTCGTCAACAAGTTCTTTTACCTGAAGCAGAGTCATGGACTCAATGGCTTCGAGAATTTCCTGATTGGTCATTTTCATTTCCTCCATTATTATTCATTTCATTACGCGGCATTTATGCCGCAGGGGTCATCAGGCAGCTTCCTTCTTCTCGGCGATCTGCTCGAGCACGGAAACCAGCGCAGAAACAGGGGAGACGAGGCATCCGACCATGGTGGCCAGCAGTTCTTCCCTGCTGGGGGTCGCGGCCAGGTCCTTGATCATCTTGACGTCAACGGCCTCCGTTCCGACAAGACCGCCCTTGATCTCCAGAGAGGTCAGCTTGTTCTTGTCAATAAACGTTGAAATGATCTTGGGAGCGGCTGTAACGTCTTTCGTGCCGAATACAAAGGCATTGGGACCCTCCAGGAGGGAATCCAGACCTTCGATCTTCAGCTCAGCCAGGGCGCGGGCGACAAGACGGTTCTTCAGAACGCAGTAATGCACGTCATTTTCACGGCACTGCTTCCGGAGCTCGGTCACCTGTTCCACCGTCAGACCGCTGTAGGAGCAAATCACCATGGATTCGGCGCCTTTCAGCTTTTCGACGATTTCAGCGACAACCTGTTTTTTCATTTCGAGATTGCTGCTCATGCTTGTGTTGCACCTCCTGACCGGTTCAGAATAAAGAAACCCTTGCGTGCAGGCGCAAGGGAATAAAAACATCATTCGCTCGCACCTCGGCAGGCGGGATCACCCCTTTAAACCGGAAGCCCGGTACCGGCTGTCTACGGCACTGGTTTCTTAAAAACCTCAGCTACTATATCATAGCTGAGGTGGATTGTCAAACATTTTTCATGCTTACCAGCTGTAATTCATGGCTTCCTTTACGCATTTCTGGTGCATATCGTCCACTTTGCCGGAACCGTGCGTCTTGCTGCGGTAAAAATGGATACAGAAATGGCCGTCAAAATTGTTGTTTGAAATCGTCGACGTCCCATGGGGCATTCCGTTCATGGAGGCGGCGTAGACATGGCCGTTATACTTGACAAGAACCGGACGGCGGCGCCAGGTCCAGTGGCCGTAAATGCTTTTCAGTGTTTTTGTATCCGAAGCCGTCAGCGGTTCGGCATCAATGTGGTTATATCCGCTCCAGCGCCTGACCGTGAAGACTTTTCCCGTCCTGCAGTCTTTTACCTGGAAAGTCGCGCCTTTGGGAATGGTGTTTTTTCCGCCGCCGAACCAGTCGAGGCGTTCGGTTTTGCCGCCGGAAGAAGATGCTTTTTTCGCATCGGAACTGTTCAGTTTTTTCAGCGTTGACGCATTTACTTCACCGGTGACTTTCAGGTTGTTCTTCTTCTGAAATTCCTTTACCGCTGTTTTTGTTCCGTTACCATAGTCCCCGTCAATTGAGCTGTTATAATAGCCGAGCGCTTTGAGGCGCTTCTGGACCTTTTTAACGCTTTCACCGTTATCGCCGGGCTTGCATGTGCCGTCAGAAGAGGAGCTTCCGGAAGAAGAGGAACCGGCAGAAGCCTTTTTCGCGTCAGAGCTGTTCAGCTTTTTCAGCGTGGCGGAATTGACTTCACCGGTGACTTTCAGGTTGTTCTTCTTCTGAAATTCCTTTACCGCTGATTTGGTTCCGTTGCCATAATCGCCGTCAATCGATTTGTCATAATAACCGAGCGCTTTCAGCCGTTTCTGGACCTTTTTTACGGATTCGCCGGTATCTCCCGGTTTGCATGTGCCGCCAGAAGAATTATTATTTGATTTTTTAGAAGAGGAACTGCTGCTTTTTCCGACGGAGATATATTTTTTTCCGACGTATCCGGTTTTGCCGTCGACGGTGACTTTGTACCAGCTGCCGGAAGAACCGGTGATTGTTACTTTGGTACCTTCCTTCAGAACTTTGATCACGTCGCTGTCAGTAGTGGCTGCCTTGCGCATATTAAGGGAACTGGCAATTACCGTTCCGGTATCCGCCATGGCGATGACAAAAGGAATCAGACAAAGGAGCAGGACCAGCAAAATGGCGAAATGCCATCTTTTCATGGATAAAATCCCCTTTCTGTCTGAACATTCAAATTAATATTATTACAAATATATTACGATGTCAATAAAAATATTAATATTTTCTTATTAAAAATTTTGTTTTTATGTATGATCTCCGGATTTTTCCGTTTGACGTGACAATGCGGGAAAATGAACGGAAAAACGGCTGCCTTCCGGATGACATGACAGTAAAAATGTGATATAATAATTCAGTTATGATCATTTATGGCAGCAGAACAGGAGGATGAACATGCTGACTCAGGCCCCCCGGGGGACGAAGGATGTCCTGCCGACAGATAGTTACAGATGGCAGTATCTGGAAAACAAAATGCGCAGCGCGGCGTCCATGGCCGGATTCCGCGAGGTACGCACGCCTGTTTTTGAACATACAGAGCTATTTCTGCGCGGCGTCGGCGATACGACCGATATCGTCCAGAAAGAAATGTATACGTTTAAGGATAAGGGGAACCGTTCGATTACCCTGAAACCCGAAGGTACGGCCGGCGCGGTACGCTGTTTTCTGGAGAGCAATCTCTACGCGGAAGCGCTGCCGTGCAAAATGTACTACCTGAACGCGCCGATTTTCCGCTATGAGAATCCCCAGAGCGGGCGGCTGCGGGAGCATCACCAGTTCGGCCTGGAATGTTTCGGCGCCAAAGAGGCAACGGCAGACGCCGAACTGATTGTGCTGGCTTACAGCCTGATTCAGGATCTGGGGATTCAGAACCTGAGCGTACGGATCAACAGTATCGGCTGTCCGAAATGCCGGCCCGCGTATCACCAGGCGCTGAAGGATTACCTGGCCGGGCGGATTGACAGCCTGTGCGAAACATGCCGGGAACGGTTTGACCGCAATCCGCTGCGGGTACTCGACTGCAAGGAAAAGAAATGCCGTGAGCTGACCAAGGACGCGCCAAGCATGCTGGACATGCTGTGTGACGAATGCAGGGATCATTTCACCCGGCTGCAGTCGTGCCTGGATTCCGCCGGTATTCCGTACCGGGTGGACAGCCGCATTGTGCGCGGGCTGGACTATTATACGAAAACCGTATTTGAACTGATTACGACGACTGCGGACGGGGAACTGACCGTATGCGGCGGCGGCAGGTACGACAACCTTGTTTCGGAAATCGGCGGTCCGGAAATACCCGCGGTCGGATTCGGCATGGGCCTGGAACGGGTGCTTATGCTGCTGGATTCGGACGGAATACAGATTCCGGAACCGTCCCGGTACGATATTTTTATCACATACATGGGCGAAAACGCCGGCCATGCGTTCCGCCTGACGGAAGAACTCCGGAAAAACGGTATCCGGGCTGATATGGACCACTGCGGCAGGAGCCTGAAAGCGCAGTTCAAATTTGCCAACAAAACCGGTGCGAAATGGACCGGGATCATCGGTGATGAGGAAGCGGCCGCCGGAACCGTGAAAATCCGGAACATGGAGAACGGGGAAGAGATGACGATACCGGTCAGCGATATAAAGACAGCCATTTCCGGCTGAAAATACTGAAAGACATCCGCCGCAATCCGGGACGAACCATTATACAAAACACATTGAACAAGGAAGGGTCATTTTTATGCAGAACAGAACGCATACCTGCAATGAACTGCGGCTTACGGACGCCGGGAAGAGAGTACAGCTGAGCGGCTGGGTCGAAAACGTCCGTGAAGTCGGCGGAAATCTTGCTTTTATCATCCTCCGGGATTTTTACGGAACAACACAGCTGGTAGCGGAAGATCCGGAAATCCTGAAAGTATTCCTTTCGCTGAACAAGGAAAGCGTTGTCACAGTTACCGGCGCCGTCCGCGAGCGGGCGAACAAGAATCCGAAGATGGCGACAGGCGATATTGAAGTGGTGCCGGACAGCGTCACCGTACTCGGAAAATGCCGTTACAACGCGCTGCCGTTCCAGATCAACAGGAGCAGGGAAGCGGATGAAAGCATCCGCCTGAAATACCGTTATCTGGACCTGCGGAATCCTGACGTGAAGAAGAACATTATCATGCGGTGCAACGTTGTGTCCGCGCTGCGGCAGGCCATGACGGAAGAAGGTTTCCTGGAGATCACCACACCGATTCTCACCGCTTCGTCCCCGGAAGGAGCAAGGGATTACCTGGTTCCGGCGCGTAAGCATCCCGGAAAGTTCTATGCGCTGCCCCAGGCGCCGCAGCAGTTCAAACAGCTTCTGATGACCAGCGGATTTGACCGCTATTTTCAGATCGCTCCGTGTTTTCGCGACGAGGATGCCCGCGGAGACCGCAGTCCGGGAGAATTCTACCAGCTGGATATGGAGATGGCCTTTGCGAGCCAGGAAGACGTTTTTGCCGTATGTGAAAAGGTACTGCCGTCCGTCTTCTCCCGTTTCGGGAAATACCATACTGCCTCCGCGGCGCCGTTCACCCGGATTCCCTATCTGGAAGCGATGGAAAAATACGGTACGGATAAACCCGACCTCCGCATTGACCTTACCGTACAGGATGTGACGGAACTGCTCGCCGGCTGCGGGTTCGGGCCCTTTGAAGGCCAGACGGTAAAAGCCGTTCCGGTCACCGGGTTTACGGCTACGAGAAAACAGATCGACAAACTGTGCGCGGACACGGAAGTCGTCAGCGGTAAAAAGGCTTACTGGTTCAAGATGGATGAAAATGGCGAACTGTCCGGCGGAATCGCGAAATTCCTGCAGGATCGGAAAGAAAAAATCGTCGAAACACTGAAACTGACGCCCAACACGTTTGTGGCCCTGTCGGCCGGGAACCGCGGAGCGGCGCTGAAGACAGCCGGCGTGCTGATCCGTAAACTGGGCGAACTCTGTCCGGAACATATGGATACAGAACGGTATGAATTCTGCTGGATTGTCGATTTCCCGATGTATGAAATCGGAGAGGAAAGCGGCGAACTGGAATTCTGCCACAATCCGTTCTCTATGCCGAACGGCGGGCTGGAGATCCTGGAAAAGGCATCCCGCGGAGAAGTGGATCCGCTGTCGATCACGGCATTTCAGTATGATCTGGTGTGCAACGGCGTTGAACTGTCCTCCGGCGCTGTCCGGAACCATGATCCGGAAATTATGATCAAAGCGTTCGAAATGGTCCGGCTGGGCGAAGAAGATGTGAAGGCGAAATTCCCGGCCATGTACAACGCTTTCTGCTACGGAGCTCCGCCTCACGCGGGCATCGCGCCGGGAGTGGACCGGATGGTGATGCTGCTTGCCGGAGAAGAATCTATCCGGGAAGTTATTCCGTTCCCGATGAATAAAAACGCCCAGGACGTGATGATGGACGCGCCCAGCGTCGTCGAACAGAAGCAACTGGACGAGCTTCATATCGCAATCGTACAGGAAAAGGATAACTGACGAAATCACGCAGAAATTGACGTCCGATCAGCCGCAACCGCAAATGATTGTAAATTGAAGGAATTTCTGATATAATTATTTCGTTATGAATCTCCCACGCAAGGAGGAAGCAACATGGCCGCGAGAAAAGATCCGTCGAACGCACTGCCGTTATCGATTGAAAACGAGGACAGCCCATCCGCAACCATCACATACGCAAATGACGTTGTGGCGATTATCGCCGGGCTTGCCGCCAATGAGGTGGAAGGCATTGCCGGAATGTGCAATGTAAGCGGAAACCTGCTGAATAAGAACAGGAACGTGACCCGCGGTGTCAAGGTGGAAATCGGCACAGAAGAAGTGGCCGTCGACCTGTATGTAATCATCGAATACGGTACGCCGATCCAGCGCGCCGCCATGGATGCGCAGGAAAGTGTCCGCAAAGCGATTGAAAGCATGACCGGCCTGCACGTCGTCCGGGTCGACGTGCACGTCCAGAGCGTCAGCTTTGAGAAGGAAAACAACGCCCTGCAGGCAGGGGCCGCCAGCGCCGCACTGGAAGCCGGAGAATACATCCGGGAGCCGGAAACCGCAACGGAACCGGAACCTGCGAAAGCGCCGGAAGAAAAACAACCCGAAGCGCCGGAACCGGAGAAGGTACCGGAGGAAAAAACGGAACCGGCCGAGGCGCCTGCCGAACCGGAAGAAAAAACAATCGCGACCAATTCAAAGAAAAAGGCGTCCAAAGGCCGTAAAAACACATCATCTGAAGAATCACAGGCAGAATCCGCAGGGGATTCTGAAGCCACAGCGGAATAAGTTCATCCGACAGGGGAGGATTTCTCTTCTGTCTTTTATGAATTAAAGGGACTGACAAATTTCGGAGGAATAGAAAATGAGACTTCGAGTTTTAGACCGGATTCTGGTTGCAATTGCCGGACTGCTGATCCTGGCAATCTGCGCAGGTGTGATGGCGCAGGTCTTCTTTAACGTCAACATGATCGACAAGATCGCGAAAGTGCTGACCACGAACGCCGGCTGGGCCCGCGCGGTCATCGCAATCGTGTGCGTGCTGCTTCTGCTGATCGGCTGTTACTGCGTCCTGGTCCTGTTCCGCCATCGCCGGCGGAAAGACCGTTTTATCATGCAGAAGATGGAAAGCGGCGACCTGGCGATATCCCTGAAGGCGATGGAAACCATGGTTACCCGCTGCCTGGAACAGCGGAAAGAAATTGAACCGCAGAGCGTCCGGCTGGAAAACCAGCGGGACGGCCTGGTGATCCGGATCCGCGGTACGGTCGCCAGCGGGATCAGCATTCCGCTGACAGTGGATACGCTCCAGAAACAGATCAAGCAGTACGTAACCGCATGCAGCGGTGTGGAAGTCAAGGGAATCCGCGTACAGATCGAATCCTCCGGCGACGAGGCAAAGAACGCCCCGTTCACAATTGACGCACCCGCGCCGACTCCGCTTCTTCAGAGCGCGGAGAAAGCGGAGGAAAAAACGGCCGAAACACAGCCGGAAACAGCGGAGGAAGCGCCGGCTGAACCGGAGAACACACCGGTCGTTTCCGTCCGGCCTTCCGCCGCGGAGTCTGCGATCGAAGCAGTGGAAAACCTGAAGAAAGAATATGAGGAAGACATAGAAGACGACCGGCCGATTCATCAGCGGCTGTTCAGCACACCGGAAGAACCGTGCATTATGCCGCTCCCGCCGGAAGATCTTGTGACGGAGGAACCGCAGGCGGAAACTACTCCGGAAACTGAAGAGGCGGATCCATCTGCAGCTGCGACGGAAATCGCGGCCGCTGAAAACGGGGACGCGGACGATAAAGAAAAACCAATCCCTGAGATACCGGAAGGAACTGAAACGGAGGACGAATGGCAATGAAGAAACTGAAGATGGGAACCCCCGCCATGGGGATTACGCTGGGACTGATTCTGGCAGCCCTGGGTGTATTGGTGATGCTGATCGGATTCTGGAAAGTGCTGATTCTGGTGTGCCTGTTCGGCGTCGGATACTTTATCGGAACGATCGACAACCTGGGAGATTTCGTGCGCGAGAAGGCGAACAAAATCATCCCTGACAAACGCGCGCAGCCGATCAACCTGAAAGAAGAAATTGCCCGCGAACAGGCAGAAATTGTCGCCGGCATGGACGAAAAAGCATCCGAAAAAACTGAGGAGTAATCCGCATGTCCCGAAAAACAGCACGTACTGCCGCTATGCAAATGATATTCGAAAAAGTGTCCGGAGGACAGGGCGGCGAAGAAACACTGCAGATGGTGTATGACGAGCTTCGTGAAACCGGAGTGCCCGGAATCCGCAAGGTTGGCAGCACCGAACCGGACGAAGAAGACCGCGGATATATCATGCGCGCATTCGAAGGCGTTCTGGCCCACCAGGAAGAAATAGATGAGCTGATCGGGCAGACGGCAAAAGGATGGAAACTGGACCGGATGGCGCTTGTCGATCTGACGATTCTCCGGCTTGCGGTCTGGGAAATCATGTATGACCCGGAAGTACCCGGGAACGTATCGATTGCTGAGGCAATGGAACTGACGGAACGGTATTCCGACCCGGATGACAAGTCCTTTGTCAACGGAATTCTGGGGACAATCCTGAGAGAGTATGAGGCCCGGATGTGAAGCAGATTGTGATCGGACTGGATACGAGCAACTACCGGACGTCTGTTGCGGCGGTATCCACCGAGGGAGAAATCCTGCTGAACAGGCGGGAATTGCTGCCGGTAGCGGCAGGAGAGCGGGGACTGCGTCAGAGTGATGCGGTCTTTGCCCATTTAAAGCGCTTCAACACGATGCGGGAATATCTCCTTCCGGAACATGAGGAATACCGGATCGTCGCCGTAGCCGCCAGCGCGGCCCCCCGTGACGGGGAAGCATCCTATATGCCGGTGTTTCAGGTCGGAACTTCCTTCGGCCGAATGATGGCCGCGATGACGGGAGTTCCTTTTTTTGAGACGACACATCAGCGGGGCCATCTGGCCGCAGCCGCGTACGGCACGCGGCTCGCGGATGCACCGGACATACTGGCACTGCATCTTTCCGGCGGAACAACGGACCTGCTGGAAGTACATGACGACAGCATCGGGCAAATCGGCGGGAGCCTTGACCTGCATGCGGGTCAGCTGGTCGACCGGGCCGGCGTGGCGATGGGATTGCCTTTTCCGGCAGGACCCGCGCTGGAAGAACTCGCGGCTGTGGGTAAAAGCGCCGGATTACTTGGATGCAGTATGACACGGGATCACCTGTGGTGCCATTTCAGCGGAGCGGAAGCGCAGATTTCCAGATGGATGCAGGAAGGATCCATGCGGCGGGAATGCATCGCGCGTGAAGTATATGACCTGCTGGCAAGGACGATTTCCCGGATGATAACCGCGGGAACACAGAAAACTGGAATGCGTGATACGCTGGTTACCGGCGGCGTCGCGTCATCGCCCCTGTTCAGGGAAATGCTGGAAAAGAGACTTTCATCAATCCGGAATGCGCCGGACGCGGTGTTCGGAAAACCGGAAATGAGCGGAGACAACGCGGTCGGCGTCGCGATGATCGGACTGAAGCAGTGGTCGATGGCCGGCGGCCTGTGATCAGTGATATGTGTTTAAGTATACGGAGGATAGGAATATGGCTGCGAAAATTCTGGACGGAAAGACGATGTCGGCCGAGATCAAGGCAGAAATCGCCGAAAGAGTAAAAACGCTGAAAGAAAAGGGGATCGTGCCGGGACTGGCTGT
>JAEEGL014812221.1_pt1 | contig 14850 bp, 11 predicted proteins | sample 9134231 | NCBI WGS metagenome assembly JAEEGL01 (sample SAMN16246548, study PRJNA631951) | gut metagenome | biome: gut microbiome; feature: rumen; material: fiber-attached | host: Bos | place: Iran: Karaj | collected 2018-10 | reverse complement strand
GGCCTATGAAAACGGCCTTAACATCGATTATTTCCCGACTAACTTCGTGATCAGTGACGGAAAGCTGTGGTACATCGATTACGAATGCAATGAATACATGAGCGAATGGAACTTTGAAAACTGGGGCCGGAAATACTGGTCTCGCAGCGAAGATTTCGAAGCCTGGCTGAACCGGCAGAAGGATGGAAAAATGAAAGAAGAAAGAATAACCGTTGCGGTGGAAACCGTAAGGAATGAAGATTTTGAGATGAGATATGTGCACTTCGGCACCCGGGGAAAAAGACCCTTCGTGCTGCTGCCGGGTCTCAGCATTCAGAGCGTCATGAACTCGGCCGAAGCCATTGCCAGGCAGTATGCCGTCTTCGCGGATGACTTTGAAGTGTTCGTGATGGACAGAAGGGAAGCGGTACCCGCTGATTACACCGTATACCAGATGGCTGAGGATACCGCGATAGCCTTAAGACAGCTGAGGGTTGAAGATGCCTGCATGATGGGGGTTTCTCAGGGCGGCATGATGGCCCAGCTGATCGCCATTAACCATCCGGAACTGGTGGGAAAACTGGTTCTGTGTTCAACAGCTCCCTATGTTCCGGCTGCCAGCGCTGCCCGGATGCAGCAATGGCTGCAGCTGGCTCAGCAGTTCAAGCGGGAAGAGCTGTGTCTGGCCTTTGGGGAAGCGGTCTACTCACCGCCGCTCTTTGAAGCCTACCGTCCATACTTTCTGTCAATGGCTCAGAGCATCACTATGGAGGATTTGGCCCGCTTTACCGTCATGGCCCGGGCTACCGAAGGTTTTGACGCCAGGAATGAACTGAACCGGATCGCCTGTCCCGTACTGGTCATCGGGGCCGGTAAGGACAAAATGTTTGCCAGGGAGGTGTCCTGCCAGCTGGCCGATCTGACCAGGGGCGAACTGTTCATCTATGAAAACGGTGCCCACGCGGCCTATGATGAGGAGCCGGACTATCCGGAAAGAGTCCATGATTTCCTGATCAGATAATCACTGTTATTGCTGAAAAAGCCCTGTCGCTTGCGCGTACAGGACTTTGATCTATTATGTCAGTGATTTCCTCTTTGTCTTTTCAGCAGTCGGCGGGCTTCTTCATATTTCTCATCATTGAAGCCGCCTTCGCTGAAGGAGGTTTGAACATGATAGGCCTTTAGTTCTGTTAAGGGAGTGTCATCGAGGATGATGAATCTGTCGATGTTGATGTGTTCCTTCAGATAGGCCAGGATCTCCTTTTCCCGGCCGATGTACAGTTCCGGGGTCTTGCCGAGGATCTCAATGTCCGGGTTCAGGCCGTTGTCCCTCAGCATGTCCTGATAGTCGCTTTCGTTGCGCCAGGAGCTGCTGACGACGATTTTGAGGTCAAATTCCCGGCACAGCCGGTTGACATTTTCCAGGCATCGGCGGTCAAAAACGGACCGGAAGGCCTCGATGTCAAAATCCAGGGCCACCACGCCGTCATAGTCAAGAAACAGGATGTTGACCAGCTGATCCTGCGATTGATCTTTCCGGGCTCTTCGGGCCTCTGCCAACAGGGCCTTGATGGGAGTTTTTCTGAATAACATAACTGTTCTCCGGTTTCCGCTTTCATTATAACCTTTTGGGGGAAACAGTGAGTCGCAATAAAGCAGTTTTCAAACTGAAGAAAAAGATATCTGACAGTTTTGGTCAGGTATCTTTTGGTGTGTCGGGTTCTAGTTGCCGCCCAGTCTTGCCAGCAGTCTGTCAACCTGTACGTCGCTCATGCCGCTATTTACCAGGTACTTACGGGCATAAGGAGCCAGCTCAACGGTTTTGAAGTCAGCCTTGTCGTCATGGACGACAAACTTCAGCATCGCATCGAGGTTCTTCTCCAGAATGGTCCTGTACTTGGCTGGTTCCTTTTCCGGATTGATCTTGTAGTAGTTGTCATATGTCAGCATGTAGTCATCGGCGATCTGCTGATAGGGGGCCCCGGCCAGGGCTTCCAGTAACATGATCACAAAGCCGGTGCGGTCCTTGCCTTCGGTGCAGTGAACCAGATACGGGCCTTCCTTTTCGATCATGGCGATGAAGCCATTGGCGATCTTCCGGGCGAACTCCTCGGAGAGGTAGTTCATGTTCAGGGCGATCGGAATGACCTTGTCATCGTTGTACAGGGACAGGAAGTAGGGGGAATTGAAATCGTCTTTGGCAATGTAGCCGGCGATCTTGGTATCGTTATCGGAAAGGTTAAGGATGCATCTGACCCCGGCCTGCTGCATCAGGGCATCGACGTAAGGAGCCCGCTGATGCTGATTGTCGCAGGGGGAGGCGGAACGATAAAGCGTCTTTTCCTTGATGGAGCCCATGGTCACGTAACGGAAGTTGGCGAAGACCTCATCGCTGGGGAACTTGGTCCGGTCGTCTTCATAGTGAATGTCCCGGGCTTCCTGAACATCCCGGTACTTGCCTTTTTCCTTCAGGGTGATGGTAGCGGTGGAATGCTCATCGAGCAAGGCTGTCTTCCACAGTGATTCTTCCTTGCCCGGTGCAGCTTCCAGCTGGGCTCTTTCCCACAGGTCATCGCCATAGTTGATGGCAGCCTTGATGTAGTCATAGCCTGGATAGGCGATCAGCAGAGCTTCGCCGGCATCGACATAGTAACCGTTATAGTAGGGGATATCCGGCAGCTTGTAGCCGTTGGAGAAGGTGAGATCGATGCTGTCACCGTACTCAAAGCCCAGTTTATTGAAATCATCGATGGTAATCTGCAGATAGACACCGCCGAATTCCGTTTCATGGATGGTCGCCAGACCTTCCACCGTAAGGGTGTCATCCTGAGGCGGAACGGTGTTATTGTTGTTGTTTCTGGTACAGCCGGTCAGTAACATGGCCATCATCAGGGCGGCTGCCAGCATTATCTTCAGGGTTTTATTCATTTTATGTTCCTCTGCTTTCGCTTGTTTCAACGGTATAATTATAGCATTACCCATCACAATAGTGGTATTCTTATGATAACAGGTCCGTTCATCCGGCGGAAAGGAGCAATCATGCAAATAAGACTGTTTAGGCTTTTACCAATAACAATCGTTCTGTCTTCCTTGTTCCTGGCTTTCCGGCTTCCGGTCCGGGCGGCTGATGACAGCCTGGAGGCAACGGAGATCCATGTGGAGATCACGGTGAGCGAGGATAACATCTATACCATCACCGAAAACATCACCATCAATTTCCTGACTCCCCATCACGGAATCATCCGCAACATCCCCACCTTTAACTGGATCACGCGTCAGGACGGCTCCACTTCCTATAACACGGCCACCGTCAGTAACGTCGAGTGCAATGAGCCCTATACCACCGGTTATTCCGGCGATGGTTACAGCATCCGCATCGGCGAAGCCGACAAGACCATTACCGGCATCAAGAAGTACGTTCTGAAATACACCTATGACATCGGCAATGATCCCCTCAAGGGGGCCGATGAGTTCTACCTCAACATCATCGGTACCGGCTGGAACTACGACATCCGTCATCTGCGGGTCACCATCCACCTGCCCAAGGAGTTTGATCCCTCCCGGCTGGGCGTCTCCCATGGTGAAGAGGGCAGCGATGACTACAGCGGCGTCAAGCAGAAGGTGGAAGGCAACAACATCTATCTGGAATACGAGCAGACCCTGAAACCCGGTGAGGCCTTCACGGTCCGCTGTGAGTTTGAGGATGGCTACTTCAAGAGGAGATATGCCTGGGGTGACATCATCAACCGCATCGTCTGCATGGTTGCCACGCTCGGTCTGCTGATCCTGAACCGCAGAAACTACGTCAATCACGGCAAGCCGGAAAAGCCGGTAGAGACCGTGGAATTCTACCCGCCGGAAAATCTGACCCCGCCGGCCATGTACTATGCGGCCAATAAGCACGTCTCCCGCCAGTCCGTCAACGGACTGCTGCTGATGCTGGCCGACAAGGGCTGCCTGATCATCGAGGACCTGGGCAGTGATGACTATCAGTTCATCCTTCTCGAAGAGGATCTCGAGGGTCTCAGCGAAGAGGAAAGAATCTATCTCAAGGGCCTGTGGTTACGGGCCAGTGAGCAGGATGACGGCATGATGCTGGTCACCAAGCAGGATCTGGAAGGCAAATTCTATTCCAGCGTCAGCGACGTACAGTCCCATGTAAGAAGACACGCTGCCCGCATCCACGAGAAGGGGCAGGGCAAATATGCCGTCTTCAGCGCGCTGTGCGGAGCGGCCCTGATCATCGGCGTTCCGATCACCATGTTAATGTCGGACACCTTCAACCAGAATCCCTGGTATAACTGGGCCATCGGCGGTGCAGCCGTCGCGGTGGGTGTGTATCTGATCTTCCTGAGTTTCCTCTATCACCGCAGAACCCAGGAAAACAATCGCCTGTACGGCCGGATACTGGGCTTTAAGAACTTCATCGAAGTCGCGGAGAAGGACCGGCTGGAAATGCTGGCGGCAGAAAACCCGCATTACTTCTACGACATTCTGCCCTATGCCTATGCCTTAGGCATCAGCGATGTCTGGATCAGAAAGTTCCAGGGCATCCTGATCGAACCGGTTGACTGGTACCGCGGCGATGACTTCGATTACTTCATCGATCACAGCATGAATACCTATGAAAGCGTCGCTTCCAGCGTGCCGGCTTCCGATTCGTCATCTTCCGACAGCTGGACCAGCGACAGCGGCTGGTCTTCATCGTCAGACAGTGGCGGTGGTTCCTCGGGCGGCGGCAGCGGCGGTGGCGGCAGCAGTGGTTGGTAATAAAGAAACAAAGAGCCTTTGCAGGCTCTTTTAACTGGTCTTTTCGGCAGTATAGCCGTTGCGGTAATCCGTCGGGGTCATGTCGGTCGCTTTCTTAAAGCACTTGGCAAAATAGTTACTGTCGGGGATGCCGACCTTTTCGGCAATCTCGGAAATTGTCAGCTGGGACCCCTTGAGCAGACGCCGGGCGATGTGCAGGCGGTAGTCATTGAGATACTGGCCCGGGGTCTTGCCGGTTTCTTTTCTGAAGTTACGGATCAGGGTGCTCAGGGAAGAGCCGTTACGGGCGGCCAGATCATCGAGGGAGATATCCTGGGCGTAATTGGTTTCCATGTAGTAGATGGCATTAAGAACCAGGGGGCTGTAGCTGTCGATGCGGAAGCGGTTGATGGCCCGGGTGAAGGCCTGGATCATCCTTTCGTTTTCCTTGTACATCTCGTCACGGCTGCGGCAGCGCATGATCTTCCGGCTGCTTTCACCGGAGATCGTATCGATGAGCACCGCCGGCAGACCGGCCTTCATCGCCGCCACCCTTACCGTGGTTCTGGTGATGCCGGAAGAGACCCAGGAGCTTTCCAGAGAACCGCCGATGTTGACCATGAACTTGACATTATTGTGGAGATAGCGGTAGCTCTTGATGGCGGCTTCCGTATCCCCGGCCGCTACCTGATCCATGAATTCCTTTTCCACCCGGTAGCGTTCATTGACGCTTGTCTCAAAGTTTTTGATGCTGTATTGCCAACCCTCATGGGAGTTCTGAAGATTGTTGAGTTCTACGGTCTGAAGACTGGCCGTGTCATAACCGCAGTGTGACAGCAGATGCCGGCAGCTGTTGGTGATTTCCTCTTCTTTGACCATGAGGTAATTACTGCGGTAAGCCCGGTAGTCCAGAATCCGGTCGCTGTCGATCTTCTCCCGCTGGAACAGGACGATGACGTTATTTTCGGTCAAATCGGTGGTGGTATAGGGCCCGATGATCAGGACGGCGTCCTTCAGCCTGATGACCGTGGTATGGATCATCAGCCGGTCTGTTATGAGGTAGATGGTGTTTTCCAGCAGGTCATTGTTGATAGTATTGTAAAGATAGGGCATGCTGAAGAACCTCTGAATGCGGTGAAAATGGTGCTTGTGACAGAAATCAGCATACTGTTTTCTTTCCCGCATGACGGTAAAACTGATGCCGGAAATGTCGGTTAACAGCGAACATGCTTCCTCAAGTTTCATAAAGACCTCCAAAATGATAATATTTTACTATATATGCTAATAATATTCTATCATGAAACGCTTTCACTTTGTTAAATTATTGGTGCAGGGGGAAAAATAAAAACCTTCCTCACCGGAGCAGTCTCCGGAAAGCCAGAAAGAAAAGGAGAATTAAAATGGCAAAAGATTACAAAGCTTTAGCAGATCAGGTCATCGCAAATGTTGGTGGCGTTGAGAATGTTGAGTCACTCGCTCACTGTGTTACCCGTCTCCGCTTCAAGTTAAGAGATGCCTCAAAGGTCAACAGGGAAGCCCTCGCCAAGGTTCCTGGTGTCCTGAAGGTCATGGAAGCAGCCGGACAGTTACAGGTTGTCATCGGCCAGGATGTTACCGATGCCTATGACGCAATTCTGAACAATTACACCATTAAGGCCGGCGGCGAAGTTGACGCCGATGCCGCTGACAAGAAGGAAGACAAGAAGAGCTCCGGCGGCGGATTAGCCGACCTGGTATCCGGAATCTTCATGCCATTCATGGGTGCCTTCATGGGCGCTGGATTACTGAAGGGTGCCTTAGTATTATTAACAACCTTCAACATCTTAGCCAAGGCCAGCTCAACCTATACGATTCTGTACGCTGCTGCTGATGGCGTATTCTACTTCTTACCGTTCTTCCTGGCTTACTGTGCAGGAAAGAAGTTCGGCGGTAACCCGTTCATCGCCATGGCTCTGGCAGCCGCAATGTTATATCCTAACTTTGCCGCTCTGTCATCATCAGAAACCCCGGTTACCTTCTTAGGCATCCCGGTCGTCATGATGAGCTATTCCAGCACCGTATTACCGATCATCGTTGCTGCCTACGTTGAAGCCGTTCTCGAGAAGTTCCTGAACCGCGTATTACCAAAGGTGATCCGCTCCATCTTCACACCATTGATCATCATGGTTGTTGTCTTCCCGTTAGTTGTCCTGGTTGTTGGCCCTGTTACCGATATCGTTGGTAAGGCTCTGGCCAATGTCATCAAGACCGGTCTGGACACTGTTCCGTTATTAGGCGGATTCATCATGGCAGCCTTATGGCCGATCATGATCATCTTCGGTGTACACTGGGGAATCGTTCCGATCGTCATGAACAACCATGCCGTCTTAGGTTATGACTACATTCTTCCATTAACTGTTGGCACCAACTTCGGTATCGCAGCCGCTGTCTTCGCAATTTCCTTAAAGTCCAAGAAGGCTGAAACCAAGGAAATGGCCATGACTTCAGCCGTCAGCGCCTTCGTCGGCGGTGTTACGGAACCGGCTATCTACGGTATCTTAATGAAGTGCAAGACCGTCTTCGCAGCCGTATGTCTGGCTAACGGTATCGGCGGCGCCATCTGCGGCGTAATGCATGTTACCCGTGATGTCATGATCTCTGTCAACGGCTTAACCTTACCGGCTATCGCAGCTGTTTACGGTAAGTGGGGCATCGTCGCCATCGTCATCTCCATGGTTGCTGGCTTCGCCGCTGGATTCATCATGTTCAATGACAAAATGATGGAAGAGTAATAACCGGATACGTTAAAATAATGTTATACATGGAGGTGGAAACATGCTTGATCAAATGAGCTTATATCCAAGGACCAATCACATTAGGTCAGCTGTATTACTGGATGGCATGTGGAACTTCCGCTTCGACCCTGAGAAAATTGGAGAAAAAGAGAAGTGGATGAATCATATCGATTCATCCATTTCTGTTCCAGTACCAGCCAGTTTTGCGGATTTGTTCACTGATCAGTATTCCAAGAATTACTGCGGAGATTTCTGGTATGATACCGACTTCTTCGTTCCCGTTACCAATGGCCGCACCATGCTGCGCTTCGGCAGCATCACTCACCGCGGCACCGTTTACGTCAACGGTCAGAAGGTCACCGAACATGAGGGCGGTTTCCTGCCGGTGCTGTGCGATGTAACCGACTATGTCAAAGCCGGTGAATTCAACCACCTGGCCGTCAGAGCCAACAACGAACTCAGCGAAAGAACGCTGCCCTGCGGTGCGGTCAAGACCCTGAGAAACGGCACCAAACTCGCCGCTCCGTACTTCGACTTCTTCAACTATTCCGGCCTTCAGCGCTCGGTATATCTGGTACAGCTCCCTGATGAGCACATCCAGGATTACGCTGCCGTAACTCATCTCAGGGGTGAGGATGCCGAAGTAGCCTATGAAGTAACCACCAACGGTGAGCACGAAGTCCGCATCTGCCTGAAGGACCGTGAGGGCCACATCGTAGCTGCCGCCGGCGGCAAGAAGGGTGTTCTCAAAGTTGAGAAGGCCCATCTGTGGAAAGTCAGAAACGCTTATCTCTATGATCTGGTCATCCAGATCGCCGACGGCGAAAAGCTGATCGATGAGTATTGCGACCGCCTGGGTCTGCGTACCGTGGCCATTAAGGGAACCGACATCCTCATCAACGGGGAGTCGGTCTACCTCAAGGGCTATGGCAAGCATGAAGACTTCGACATCATCGGCCGCGGCGTCAATCTCCCGCTGATCAAGCGCGACTTCGAATGCATGAAGTGGACCAATGCCAACTGCTTCCGGACCAGCCATTATCCCTATGCGGAGGAATGGTATCAGTTCGCCGATGAAGAGGGCTTCCTGATCATCGATGAAGTGGCAGCGGTCGGCATGATGAGGTCAACTCATAACTTCGCCGATGCCGGCATGGGCAAGTATACCTATTTCTTCGAAACCCCGACTGTTCCCGAACTGCAGAAGAACCATCTGCTGCAGGTAGAGGAAATGATCGAAAGAGACAAGAACCATGCCTCCGTCTTCGCCTTCAGCCTGTTCAATGAACCGGAAACCACCAGTGACTGTTCCCATGATTACTTCAGCAAGATCTTTGAGAGAGCCAGGGAACTGGATCCTCAGCACCGCCCGATGACCGGCGCCTTCGAAAAGAACAGCGCTCCGGAAAAGTGCAAGTGCTACATGCTGTGTGACTTCATGTGCCTGAACCGCTACTACGGCTGGTACATCTCCGGCGGCCCGGAGATCTCCGATGCCATTGACAAGTTCCACGACGAGATGAACAGATGGCAGGCCAAGAACCTGAACGTACCGTTTGTCTTCACCGAATTCGGTACCGATACCCTGGCCACCGAACACAAGCTGCCAAGCGTCATGTGGGCGCAGGAATACCAGAATGAGTATCTGGAAGAGAACTTCAAGGTCTTCGACTCCTATGATTTCATCAAGGGCGAACTGGCCTGGAACTTCGCCGACTTCCAGACGACCGAAGGAATCTTCCGGGTCAACGGAAACAAGAAGGGCGTTTTCACCAGAGAACGTCAGCCTAAGGACGCAGCCTTCATCTTCAAGAAGCGCTGGGAAAACAAATAATAAGCAGCATCAGCTTAAGACAGGAGAATAAGACTATGGAAATGACTTTACGCTGGTACGGATCCAAATACGATACCGTTACCCTGGAACAGATCAGACAGATCCCCGGTGTCAAGGGCGTCATCACGACCCTCTATTACAAGCAGCCGGGCGAACTGTGGACCAGAGAAGAGATCAGAGCCCTGAAGAACGAAGTGGAAGCCGCCGGGCTGCACATTGCCGGCATTGAAAGCGTCAACGTTTCCGATGCCATCAAGACCGGTTCCGCTGACCGCGACAAGGACATCGCCACCTACATCGAGTGCCTGAGAAACCTCGGTGAAGAGGACATCCATCTGGTATGCTACAACTTCATGCCGGTCTTTGACTGGACCAGAACCGAACTGGCCAGAAAGAGAGAAGACGGCTCAACCGTCCTGGCCTATACCCAGGAAGCCGTTGATGCCATCAATCCGGAACAGATGTTCGAAAGCATCGCCGGTGACATGAACGGCACGGTAATGCCGGGTTGGGAACCGGAGAGAATGGCCCGGGTCAGAGAACTGTTTGACCTCTATAAGGACATCGACAATGAAAGGCTCTTTGAAAACCTGGTATACTTCCTGAAGGCCATCATGCCCGTCTGTAACGAATATGACATCAAGATGGCCATCCATCCGGATGATCCGGCCTGGAGCGTCTTCGGACTGCCGAGGATCATCATCAACGAGGAAAACATCTTAAGAATGATGCACGCCGTCGATGACGTTCATAACGGCGTTACCTTCTGCTCAGGCTCCTATGGAACCAATCTGGAGAATGACCTGCCGCATATGATCCGCGCCTTAAAGGGCCGCATTCACTTTGCCCATGTCAGAAACCTGAAGTTCCACACCCCGACCAACTTTGAAGAAGCCGCCCACTTATCAAGTGACGGAACCTTCGACATGTATGAGATCGTAAGAGCCTTATATGAAACCGGCTTCAACGGCCCGATCCGTCCGGATCACGGAAGAATGATCTGGGGCGAAGTTGCCATGCCGGGCTACGGCCTGTATGACCGCGCCCTGGGCGCTGCCTACATCAACGGCTTATGGGAAGCCATTGAAAAGGCTGAAACGAGAGGTTTCTGAGCATGCTGGAATTAAAACAGAAGGATTTAAAGAACCGCCAGGAATGGCTTGAAGCCGGCTATGCTCTGCCGGAATACGACCGGGAAGAAATGCGCCGGGAAACCCTGGCTCACCCCAAGTGGGTCCATCTGGGAGCCGGAAACATCTTCCGGGCCTTCCAGGCCAACCTGATGCAGAAACTGCTGAATGACGGCGATGAGAAGGCCGGCATCGTAGCGGTTGACGGCTTTGACTTTGAGATCATTCTCAAGAACTACCGTCCGCATGATAATCTGTCCATCCTGGTCACCCTGAAAGCTGACGGCTCCATCGAAAAGACCGTCATCGGCTCCATCGGTGAATCCCTGATCATGGACAGAAGTCATGAAGAAGACTTTGCGAGAATGGTCGAGATCTTCCGCAATCCATCCCTGCAGATGGTAAGCTTCACCATTACCGAGAAGGGCTATTCCCTGACCGATGCCAGGGGTGAGACCTTACCGGCCGTCAAGGCTGACTTCACCAGGGGACCTAAGGAAGCCACTTCCTACATCGGCAAGATCACCGCACTGTTATATGAAAGATATCAGGCTGGTAAGCTGCCGGTATCCATGGTCTCCATGGACAACTGTTCTCATAACGGCGACAAGCTGTTTAACGCCGTTGATACCTATGCCCGTAACTGGCAGGAAAACGGACTGGTCGACAAGGACTTTGTCGAGTACATTGAAGATCCCAGGCAGGTAGCCTTCCCGTGGACGATGATCGACAAGATCACTCCGAGACCGGATGCCAGCGTGGAAAAACTGCTGGAAAAGGACGGACTCGATCTGACTCCGGCCGAAACCAGCCGCCACACCTTCATCGCTCCTTTCGTCAATGCTGAAGAAAGCGAATATCTTGTAGTTGAGGACCTGTTCCCCAACGGCCGTCCGGCACTGGAAAAAGCCGGTGTCTACTTCACTGACCGCGAAACCGTCAACAAGGTTGAAAGGATGAAGGTCTGCACCTGTCTGAATCCTCTGCATACCGCTCTGGCGGTCTTCGGCTGCCTGTTAGGCTATCAGAAGATCTCCGATGAGATGAAGGATGAAGACCTGGTCGAACTGGTGAATACCATCGGTTACAAGGAAGGTCTGCCGGTCGTTACCGATCCGGGCATCCTGTCCCCGAAGGAGTTCATCGATACCGTGGTCAAGGTCCGTATTCCGAACCCCTTCATGCCCGATACCCCGCAGCGCATCGCGACTGACACCTCACAGAAACTGAGCATCAGATTCGGTGAGACCATCAAGGCTTATCAGGCCAGCGAAGAGCTGGATGTTCATGACCTGAAGCTCATCCCGTTAGTCCAGGCGGCCTGGATCCGCTATCTGATGAAGCTGGATGATCAGCTGCAGCCGATGGAACTGTCTTCCGATCCACTGCTGGAAGAACTGGATGAATACAGCAGCCGTCTGGCCATTGGTCAGGAAACCGAGGCCTCTCTGAAGGAAAAGCTGGAAGGCTTATTGAGAAATCAGAAGATCTTCGGTGTTGACCTGATCGAGATCGGTCTGGCTGATGAAGTCATCGGTTATCTCAAGAGCATGACCGCCGGAAAGGGCGCTGTCAGAAAGACTCTCAGAAAGGCTCTGGGCAGATAACAGATAAAGAAGGGAAGAGATCATGTTTGATACCCTGATGCACATCGCGTTCTTTACCGACCACATTGATGAGATGATCGATTTCTACGTCAGCAAGCTGGGGTGCAAACTGAAGGCCGTTACCAGAATGAAGGTCTACCTCAACCGTCCCGACCGTCCCAAGTTTCAGATGATCGCGCAACAGGATCCGGAAAGGATCATGAATGCCTATCTGGAGATCGCTCCCGGGCAGTTCATCGAACTGTTCCCGGCGGAGGAAGGGCAGAAGAAGGATGAGGAGCCGTGGAACTCCCGGCTGGGCTATTCCCACTTTGCCCTGATCACCGATGACATCTTTGCCAAGGTGGCCGAGCTGAAGGCCAAGGGAGTGACCTGCCATGGGGAACCCAGCAAGGGACCTTCGGAAACCTGGCAGTGCTGGTTCTCCGATCCCGACGGCAACCGCTTTGAAGTAATGCAGTATACCGAAAGATCGATTCAGATCATCGGCAATCTGTAAAAAAACACACAAAACAGGCGTCATGCCTGTTTTTGCGTGCCCTGATGAATTGACTGTTAGGTCCATTATTGGCATAATACTCCTTGTGAGTTTCAGAGAGGAGGCGACCACCGTGGAGACAAAGACGATCGGCAGGGACTTCACAACGGCGGAACTGATCAAATTCGTATCATCACCGGTACTGACCCAGTTTGCCTTATCCTTACTTCAGACCCTGGATGACGGCCTGTTTTTGTCGCGCTACGTCGGTCAGAATGCCCTGGCGGCCTTCTCCATAGCCTTTCCGATCTTCATGGTCATCAACGCCTTAAGTGAACTGTTCTGCGGTGTCAACGTCCTGTGTGCCACCAAGATGGGGGCCGGTAAGGGCGATGAGGCCAACCGCAGCTTTACGACCGCGGTCTATGCCGCTCTCATTACCGGCGTGTCTCTGACCGTCGTTCTGAAACTCGGTGAGGACCGTTTCATCAGAGCCCTGGGAGCCACCGATCTGCTGTTCCCCTACATCAAGGACTTCTTCCGGATCGCCGGCTGGTACATGCCGGTCATGATCGTCAACTCGCTGTTTTCCCGCTTCTATGTGACGGCGGGAAGGCCGAAGTATGCGATGATCACGATGATCATGTCCTCCGGCTGCAACTTCTTCTTTGACTGGCTGTTCATCGTTCAGCTGCAGCTGGGCATGGCGGGAGCCGCCTATGCCAATCTGCTGGGACATCTGTCCGTACTGATCTTCGGCATGGTGTTCTACCATGGCAAAAACTGTGAAGTGGGCTTTGACAGGCCGGAAAAGAAGTGGGGAAAGCTGCTGTTAAGATGCTTCAAGCTGGGCTTCCCGCAGTTCTTCACCTGCCTGGCCATCGCCTTGAGCGGCTTTGTCGGCAATATGGTGCTGCTGAAATACGGCGGCGAGGAAGGGGTATCCGCCTATACCATCGTCTCCAACATCCAGTTCATGTTCACCAGTTCGCTGTTCGGCCTCTCCGGAGCCGTCTGCCCGATCGTCAGCTATGCCTTCGGTGAAGAAAACAAGGTTAAGCTGCGCAGGATCATCTTCCAGATCATCGAGCTGACCAGCGGTCTGACGGTGATCATCATCGCCGTCTACTTCCTGGCCCGAAATGTCATCCTGTCCATTTATCTGAAATCGGATGCTTCAGCCAATGTCCGGGCCATGGCCGACTTCGGCTTGCGGGTTGCGCCGCTGGCTTATCTGGTGTTTGGCTACAACGTCCTGGCCATCGATGTCTTCGTGGCCCTCAACAACAGCCGGACTTCCACGATCCTGACGGCGCTGGAAAACTTCGTGTTTGCCAACCTGACGATGCTGCTGCTTCCCAGGCTGTTCGGCCTCAACGGCGTCTGGTTTGCCTTTGCCGCCTCGGAAATGCTGACGTTCGTGTTCACGGTATTGCTGGTATGGCAGAATCGAAAGAGATATGTATAAGGCCATGAGAAATGCTCATGGCTTTTTTGCGGCCGCTGATGGTGATAGAATGGTATCAATTGGAGAATCTCATGAAGATGTTCAATTGTTGTTTGGGGCTGAAGGGAAGATTCCCAGTGCCGAAAGGAGGACAGTGACATGGAGACCGCCAGACTGATCATTGACCGCATCCGGGAAAGCGACCGCTGTGATTACTTCATCAGCATTTCCCATGACCGCAAGGTCTTGGAAACCTTCATGGCCCGCTATACCGAGACCCTGGATGAGGTCAACATCACGCCCTATGTCAATTATCCGACCATGTTCGCCATCCGTCTGAAGGAGACCGGAAAGCTGATCGGAACCATCCTGTCCTTTGAGGAAAAGGATGACCATTGCGAGATCGGCTATGCATTGAGCTCCCGCTATTGGAATCAGGGCTACATGAGCGAAGCCGTAAACTGCTTTCTGGACTATCTGTTTGCTGAGAAGGGGGTCAACCGGGTATATGCTTCCTACTTTACCGGTAACGAAGCTTCCCGGCGGGTAATGGAAAAAGGCGGGATGATCTATGACCATTTCGTGGAGAAGGAACTGGAATACCTGGGGCTGCCGAGAGACGTGGTCTATTATGTCATCGACCGCGATCGCTGGAAAACGCTCAGAAATAAATTCGATTAATGTCATGTGAAAGGGGCTGTAACGAAATAAAGAGTCCATAAAGAAACAGTAAAACCCGGGGAACCGGGTTTTACTGTATAATGTAATCATGAATTACACTACTATTAATAGGCAATTAAATAGTAACGCAATTCAGCTGAAATTACCACTGGATTATATAAAAATAATTCC